>Ga0307517_10009851_pt1 | contig 13464 bp, 14 predicted proteins | sample 23_EM_MG_FD_194515 | JGI IMG/M metagenome (GOLD analysis project Ga0307517, IMG submission 194515) | Populus trichocarpa ectomycorrhiza microbial communities from riparian zone in the Pacific Northwest, United States - 23_EM | ecosystem: Host-associated > Plants > Roots > Unclassified | place...
ATTAATTAATATTGTGTTTGATTGAGAATTAGATTTCATGATTTGTTTTGGTTTGTTTTTATTAGATTATTCCGGCTTCATAACCCTAAAATAATACTTAACGAGTTAACCCAACTCATTTTTATGCCACTTTTTTAATTTAAATTTTTATAAATATCATAGTTCAACATTGGGGTTCAAAAATGGTTGATTGAGAATTGATCTTCATAATTTATTTTGATTTGCTCTCTATATGATTATCTTAATCTTATAACTAAAGTCGTGGATTTGACATGACAATCCAAGTTAAATCATGTTATTTTTTTTTAATTTTTTTTTTATAAAATTATCTTAATCTCATGACTTGGGTTATAAGTTTGACAGATTAACTCAGGTTGTTTTTATGTTATTTTTTAATTGATTTCTTCAACATTAGGCTAATTGAGAATTAAATTTTGTTATTTTTTTGATTTGTTTCTATGAGATTATCTCGGTCTTATGATTTAGGTCATGAGTTTAATAAGTTAACTCGGGTCATTTTTTTGTTTATTTTTTAATTGATTTTTTTTCAATTTTATCATTCAACATTGAGTTGATTGAGAATTAAATTTTATAATTTGTTTTGGTTTGCTTTCTATAATCATAGTCTCATAACCTAGGTTGCAGATTTAATATGTTAACCCGGGTTGACTAAAGTCAATTCAATATGTTGTTATCTTAATATTAAAAAATAATATTATATTAAATTTTTTTTAATCAAATTATGTTTTTATAGATCATTTTGGTTGTTTTTGAACTTGTAAAGTCAATCTAGTAATATTAAATTAACTCACATATAATTTATTTTTTTCATTAAAAAAATATTTAAATATTTATTTATATTAAAAAAACTTGAGCTGACTTGTTGTATAACATGGATTAATATTTTTCTTTTTTCGGTCAATGATTTAGTTAATCACAAAAATAGAAAGCGGATCCCATAGAAAACCTCATTCCACGTGCTCCCATAACAACCTCTAAACATGTCATAATCTGATTGCCTTCTGTGTCAAATCTTCTAATCACCTCACGGCACGTAATTATTCCCCATGTATACACCCACACTGAACCGTAACCCTCACTCTCCTTCTTTCTCTCACAAAACCACCGTTAATCATTTCTCCAAGATCTCTAAAACACAAAATAACTAATCTCTCTCTCTCTCTCTCTGAAAAACCATGACAACAGAGACAACGTCGACAACCGACCCGAGTCCAGACCCGGCTCCAACTCCAAACCCAAACCCGAATTCAAGCTCCGTAATCCACCCACGACGGGAGCCATTCGAGCACGGACTCTTACCAATCCCCAAACTAATCTTCCCTGACACGACACAAATCCTAACACAACTCAAACAAAAACTCGCTTCTCACAACCGAGTCAACTCATCCTTACTCGCTGACTCTCTCCAGATCCCCGCCGACCACGCGAGGCTGATCCTCGACACGCTCGCGTCGGTCCTGAATTCCGAGTCCGACCCGCTCGTGAAAGCTCCGCCCGATGAGGTTGATTCAGCTGGTGCCGATTTGCGTGATCTGATTTTGTTTCTATACATCCAGTCTTACAAGAAGTTGTTGCCGAGAACGCATAAAGATGCTGCTGCTGTTGCTGATGTTTGGCCGTCGACCTCAGCTTTCGATGGCTACTTATCGGCTCTATCGCCGCTTCAGGTATTTCTTTCTTCGTAATTAGAGGGATTAACTTGGCCAATTGTATAAATGCTGGTGTTTTTTTTATGGTGATGATGTTAATTGGGATTGTAAATGTTTTGTCTGTGATTAATTTGTTGGAAATCTTTTATTTCATCGTTGATTAGGTTGATGATTATACAATGTGATAACATTTAGGAAAGAGTTAAATGCGTTTCATATCATAATGATCATCGCAATCAAGAAAATGCGCGTTCCTTTTCTTTGTTTTATGTTCTGGGTTATTTCAACGGGCTATGAATTCGCTTATGATTCCATTTCTGGATAATTTTTCTCGGGGTTTTAAGATAATGATTTTGTTTTCTGAATTTCTGGTTTGGGAGATTGGATGATAGGTTTTGGCACATTATCTGGTGCACAGCTTCATTCTGTAGAACTATAGTTCTGGCTAGCTGATGCTCCTGGTATTCGCTTTTTATGGTGAGCTAACTGGAGTTTACACAGCGTTGACACTAAACGCTTGTCTACAATCTTGGATTCATCAGCTTTTGCTAATGCCTTCAATGCTTAGAATGCTGCAAACAATACCAATTTAACAGATGTTATAGGGATTATGTTTTGTTTTGTTTGTTGTGTTTGCATGTACATAATGTAGTTTAAAACTCATTTTAACGTTTTGTGGCTTGTTGTAATTGCTATTTTTGGAAAATTTGTTTGTAATGTGTTCACGTTGATTTTTAGCTAGCGTTCCTTTGATTGCAGCTTGTGCGTAGCAACAGCCGCCGGTTTATGCCATCGCAGGCAGATGAAGAGGCTCATCAGTTGTCCTACCTACAAAAACACATGGCTAACATTCTCTCTCTTTTGGCAGAGTCTGTGGAAGGAGAAGGAGAAGAGTCTCTGGTTTGTCAATTCAGTTGTCTCTACATTTGGTTAGGTTAACACAGAAAAGTTTTCTTTTATGCACGCATGCTTTAGGAATTATAACTTTCTGCTCATGAGAGTATATTTCCAGAATAAATATGATTTTAAAAATGTTCTAAGGCTTTTAACTTGTGGAGTTTTATTGACGCATATTAATGATTGGATCTTTTGGTGACTTCATAACTTAATTTCTGCTTGTTGGTTTCTTTTTCATCATGGTATTAATTTGCTAGTTTAACTACACTGTATTAGGTTTTATCCATGGAAGGATTTGACCACCTTGGATTTCTGATTCAATTTGGTGACAAGGGATCTGAAGTAGTCACCTTAAGCCAAGCTGCTCCATTTTTTGCCAATTCTGATCCTGACATGCCTGCCGTTCCTGTTCCTGCCACACAAGTCCTTGATTGGATTTCACAGAATATTGCATCTGCTTTGGAGCATATTACTGAAAGAATTTCTGCAAAAGAAAATGGACCAGCCAATTCATCTGATCCTGATGTTGCCATGGCTGATGCCTGTACAAGTTCAATCAAGACCTCGCCTAGTGCTAGGGGTTCATGTTTTATTGAGGGGATCTCTAAGTCATCATTTGTAAAGCAAGCATTGGATCTTAAAGGTTCTTCTTCTGTAAAGGTTAGCATCGAAACGAATATTCATCTTTCTGTGTCTGTGTTCCTTAAAAACAACTAGGTAGCATTATGTGAATTTATGATTTCCTATTTTGAAATTATCGCTTCTAATAGTGATTATTTAATGATATCTGGCAGATTTTTGTGCTTAGTTCAATATCATTATGCTTGACTTAAAAGCGTGTTTTTTTCCTTCTTAAAATGCATGGCAGGCTTAATCCTTAATTTTGTTAACGTGTAAATCACATTTAAACTTATATCTGCTTGCAATGCTGATGGGATCCGACTTTAGAAATTTGGTTATGAACTTTGGTCATGGATACGCCTGGCTTTCTCTGACATTTATGTGTTGTCTGGACCAGTCTGCACCATGCCAATTTGTTATTATCTATCATGTGAGCTACCTCATGAAGAGAAAAGAGCCCTTGCCTTTTTTTGACCATTGTTTTGGTGAACATTTCTTTGCTTGCTTTGTCCATGCAGCATAGTTTTAAATTTTTCTGCTTCAAGTTTGTATTGTTTTTTGGCCATTTTGACACTGTTGTGTGGTTGCAGGTTCTGAATTGTCATGATTCCATCCTTTACATCTTAGCACCTTTGAGATATGCTACCATTTATGGATGCTCTGATTCCACTATAGTTCTTGGAGCTGTTGGCAAGGTAGTAACAAATGTTTGATTTTTGTTGAGTATTGACTGTTTCAGTACCTAGTGTTCGGACCAGCTGGAAACCTTTCTTGAGTTGTAGTTTTTTTAGTTACCAAGTGCACCTCCTTTAACTTACGAGAAATTGAATCGTTTAAATTTTTATAATTTGATTTTTCACCACATTGCTGTCTACAAGTGTATATGCAAGTGCATATGGCATTATCATATATTACATTAGCATCTGTAGTGCATCTATTAATTCTTCCTGTGTGGACATACCACTTGATATTTGTGTGAAGAACATCTACTGAGGAATCTATGGTTGCCAACTTTCTGTATGGAGAGGGTACCTTTCCACATTCCTTCATCTGCTATATTTTTTCATAGTAGTTGTTACTTTTGCTTAGTGATTAGTCCTGCAGCGTGTGCTTTTTCTGCTGGAAACATATATGCTTTGTCGTGAATTTTTGTTTTGCCCCCCATAAATTGATGCCCCTTTCTCTGTCAGCCTACTAATGATTTTCCTGTTATTTAATCATCAACTCATGTGTTATGGGTTTTTCTGGATGAAAAATGATGGTGTGCATGTCTTTTTGATGTCTTTTACAGGCTGTGAGGATTGAACATTGTGAGCGAGTTCATGTTATTACAGCAGCAAAACGAGTCTGCATTGCCAATTGTCGTGAGTGTGTGTTCTTTCTTGGGGTAAATCAACGACCATTAATGGTCGGTGATAACCATAAGTTACAGGTGAGCTTGACTGTTTTGTTCAGTAAACTGTAAGCTGTCATGGCCATTGTATTATTCTACATTATAAATTAAGGACTTGCAGAGCAGAGAATTCTCATGGTGATATAAGTGTCCACTTACCTTTCATGTATGGTTTTGAAAATAAAGAAAACTTACTAATACTTGAACCTCAAATTTTTATTTTTTTTTAAAGTTTTGGAGCTTTTTGCTGATATTTCATAGTAGTGGTCATGGCTAGATGTGGGCCTTTGAAAGGCCTTGCTGAACTCTTTAACCTCACTCTCAAAAAACATGTATATCACAATGATGCGATTTGTTAATTAAGTAAAAAAATGAAACCTCTGTACCTTTGAATCCTCTAGGCAGTTCATTGGCTATAATTGAACATCCTTTCTCCCTTTTATTTTTCAAGTGCTAATGAAGATTAACTTTGGCTTTCTGTTAAATTTTAATCAGGTGGCACCATACAATACATTTTATTCAGAGTTGGAGGAGCACATGGCTGACGTAGGCATAGATGCAAATATCAACAGATGGGATGAAACTTTAGCCTTGGGAGTGGTTGATCCCCATGATTCATTGTCCCATCCTGCTGGTGTCTCTGATGTTCAAGCTGAATCAGCTGCACGACTGGACCCTGACCAATTTACCAATTTTCTGGTATGAATAATACATTCCCGTGTTAATTTATTGAAATGTTCCATTTGTTAGTTTGTTTTAATTTCCTTGTTGATATCATTATTTATTTTCAGTTGAATTTTGCAGTTTTAATTTGATCTTTTGCATGTATGTGAAGTTTCATGTCCAGATTATTTGAAATTATCATTTTGGGTTTTCTCTCCTTTTTCTTTCTTTTTTGTCTCTTCCTCTTTGAGTACCCATCACATGGAATTTCATGGTTTTTTTTTTGAGTTAATTTTACTTGCAAAAAAGTTCATGTGCTTTTTTCCCCCACTTGATTGACAGATTCCAAACTGGTTTGGAGGTGAATCCCCAGGGTCAACAAAAGATAACCCGTTTCAATTACCCGAGGCTTATATGGCATCTCAGCAGAGAAATGTATGTGCTCTAGCGTTCAAACTGATTACAACAGGATGATCTTTCTTTTCTTTTATTCTTCTGGAGAAACATTTATAATAAGATGATAGGAATTGTATTTTGGCTGTGCTGCATATAGTTCATGAGCCTGGATTCTGCCTTTGTTGCCTCTTTCCAATGTACAATAATTGCTAGGTTTTGGTGTTTGATTTAGTGTAATGCCTCCTTTTCTTTTCCAGCAAAAGAATCTGGGAGAGATAAAGCAATTATTGAGGGAAGTTCCTCTTGAAGAAAATCAGAAGCGGGAATTGTCAAGTGCACTCCACCTATTATTTAAGGACTGGCTATATGGTAGTAATAATCACTTTAATTCTTTTTATTTCTTCATTAATATTGTAAAATGCTAGAAATGTATATGTTTATGTGATTGAATGTAGATGTTTGATTCAACCATTATAAACCTTCGGAATCAAAATTTGATATATAGGAATAGACTCACACACACTAATGTTGGGTGCATGGGTGTGCACAAGCATGTAAGCATCTTGTTTCCTGCATTTAACTTTATTTATGTACATGATTTTTACATATCTATGTTAAAAGTCTCTGTAATATCAATGCATGGATATTTTAATGATCTATGTATCTGTGTATATTGATACTGAATATAAAAAATAAATACACTAGTGCTTTATTTTTAGGATCCATGGTTATAGCTTGCATGGTTTATTTGTTTGAGGAAATATGTTTGCTGTGATCATGTATCCTCCTTTTGAATCATTTTTATTGGTTAAATTTCCCACTGATTACTTGAATTGCAATTCAGCTCGTTATAGCAATCTCAGCCCTTCAAGTCATAATTGCCATTCATTGAATCTCTATAACATTTGTTTCAACCCAGTGTGTGTTGCCGGCCTGCAAATTGGCGGAGGATATTTACACATGCTGGGAACATATTGGTAGGACAATTTGCGGGGCTGTAGATAGGTAAATTCTTCCTGTTAGAGGGAATAAGTGGTAGATAGTAATACCCTTTCTCCATCAATTCTTCATTCTAGAATATGGATGGGTTTTATTAGGTTAGATTATGTTATTTAGAAGGTGGGCTATAAAGGTATGCATCAAGTATTTGATTTTACAAAAGACTCACCGTTCTAGGAAAGAAGGTAGCATTAGAGAGTTTTTTCTTTTTTAAAAAAAGAAAGCATGTGCAATGAATGGAATATCTTGCTGTCTGAGGGTATAAGATAAGATTCTAACGTGACAAATTGAAGTTAGAACTCTCTTGTCATGGAGAGCTTGGCGGGGACGTGGTGATCCCCAATACTTATCTATACCTGCGTCATCTATTATAAGAGTATAAACCATATATCAATACCGTGTTAATGTTAACCACTTGCAACTCTGCATTTGTTACTGTCTGTTATCTAATGTGAAACTGTGCATCCAGAACTCGTAATGCATATACATTATCGTAGATTTTCTATGAGAAGCTCTAAAATATTAACTGAGTTGTCATTGGCCTTTCCTATGATGTTACAGCTTCAGGAAATATCAGACAACTTTACTGCCTACAAGGTGATTAATGATGGATGATTGTGTGGTGCAATCAAGGGTGTTTTCAGAAGGAAGCTTTCTGGTGTTCTTTCAGTCTTAATGATATATCAAATGGTAGTATATAGAGACAGCTGAGAATCAACCCTGTGTACTTTGATCCTTTGGAGTGGACATTTATCCGGTAAGGTTGGAGCAGAGAATGCACTGTCTATGCTCTAATCTCATTGTAATATTTTTTGAAAGGAAATTTTACTGTAATATTTGTTGATTTAGGTTCACAATCTTGTGAATTTTTCCGTTGCTACCCCCTACCTTTGCTCTCTCCATCTAGATTTTCTTTATTAAACTTTGAAGTTTCCCCTATTGCCCAGTTGGTTATAATATTCAGTCATTTCCCGGCACAGAGCGTCTTATTTGATGAACAGGAGTATCAGTCCTCGGATTAAAAAGTGGAACTTTCTGAAAAAAAGCGAAGAAAGCACATCTTCAAATTTGTTCTGGGTCAGCTAGAATACCGTGGAATGTTTTTCGTAATGCACAAATGTGGAGTGTTTTTTATTAGGGATTTCATGATTGTCTTCAAAGTATGCATTTCACTCTTCTCCTTCCATTTTAAACATCGAGTTATTAGCGTAGCTACAATTGAGAGATTGTTTGTTGCTGTGATGACTTGTGCTTTTTTTCTCGATCACATAAAAAATAAACTATTGTTGATACGCCAAGAGTTGTAATTTTCTTTCATGAATGGTAGATAACAAATCCAGATGGAGTGAAAGTTAAAAGGAGATTCATTGTTGATTCTGAATTTCTGATGTTCTAAAACCCGAGGCTGCAATGTTGCTGGCATGCTAAAAAATGAGCTCGATTAGGGTTTCATGTAACTGACTATCGCTTTTAATTATAACATTCGATTTCACAAAAAAAGAAGAAGAAGGTATTTGCTAATTGTTAAAAATTACATGACCACCGACCTGAAATGGATGGCCATCAACTTCTCTCTCCTGTTCATCAGTATCTTATGTTGCGGGAGCTTGAGGACCTACGATCATCTTGCAGTTTGCACATGCAAAACTTGGGATTATCACAACTCACAAGAAGTAGCTGGATGGGGCCATTTGAAACAGCTTTTCTGCTTGCTCTGGGAACCGGGAAGAAGGTGATACATAGATACGCACCTGATGAGGTCAAAAGAAAAAAAAAAGAAAAACTTAAATGGATTTGTTGGGCTTTTCCATGGCTACTGATGGATTGGGTTGTTCATGTTGTGTCACTAACCTGCAAAACAGAGTTCCCTGCGTGTTTAGGAAACCCTCCTATAGCTAAGTCAGTTTAGTGATGGAGTTTTTTGGTATAGAAAACTAGAAGTAAATATATGGTTTTTTATGCCATAAAGAGCTGGATCTCTTTTAACTGTATCTTTGGGTATAAGAATATTTCACCCTCTAACTTACTTGCGAAGAAGATGATCTCAGTCGGTTCGGCTGCGGATGACACTGCTAGTGTAGCTTGCCTTCATAATCATATATAACGGTCAGTTTTTGCTTTTTATACAAGTAATTCATGATGTAAGAAATCTCGTGTCCTCTTGGCTGTAGCAAACAGTGTTTTGAATGGCCGTGAAATCAGCTAGTAAACAGAGATAGCGTGAGAATATTTTATGAATGATGGAATGCTATGTATGTGTTGTTTCGTGTACCCAATCAATCTTAGTGAGGGAAAAAGGCTCCACAGTTGAAAATTTACAGAAGACCAAGGCGAAAATTGACTGTCAACCGTCTGAGCCATGCTCAAATGGCTCGAAGTTTTTTTTTTCCTTTTCTTTCAAGGTAATATCAGCGCCTATCCGAATTTGATAGCTAGAATTGAGAAATGGCTGAAAGAGCTCAGCCACATAATCATATAAGCTTTACAAGGTGCTGAACAGTTCAAAGTACCGCTGAGATCTTGCCTTGAACCGATCAAACCGGCTTTGCCAGCATTTGCAACTCGGTAGAACCTTCAGAATCAAATGTTCCTGCACAAAAAAACCCCCTCGTTTCCCTTTGCTTTGCATACCTGATAAATTGCTTGAAAAAGAAGGGGTGGAATCAGGAATTTAACCTGGTTTTGCCGATTAAAGACCTGTTGTCACACGCTAGATTCTGGAAACCAGTTGCCTCTTAACTTGTTGGCAGCAGCGGTAGACCTTGACATTAAAAGGAAATCTAGTCGTGTCATATAGTTTCCAGGCAAGGTAAATTCGAAACGATGAAGTTGTGAAAAGAAGCGATATGAAAGAAGACATGGTGTTGCAAGTTACACCGGAAACAACTAAACCTCCTCCATAGAAAATAATAAAGGAAAGGAAGTAGAAGAGAGATCAAAATAACGAGTAAAACACTATGCCATTATAGATCTCCCAACCCCAAGTTAAGCAATCAGGAAACATCTTGTTATCTGCCACTCTTCCCCCTTTACTTAATTTCTTATCGAATGCCCTCTCCTCTAGCAATTGATCAAACACCTCCTCACTTGTGCTATCATTAACAATATTTCTGTGTTATCATTAACAAACAAACAATCTATTAAATCACACATTCTTGAGATATCAGCAAACTGCAATACTTGCTAGAATTTAAACACTGCTAATCTACACAGCTAAGTTCCACAAAAAGTTATATGCCATAAAAAGGGAAACCAAATAAGAGAAGTCCCAATGGAAAATAATCGCAGCTGCTCTGATTCAATTCACTGCCCCTCAAACTGGTATGGTAAATATGCAGCAAAAACTAACCTTAAACCTTCCTGACATACAACTAAGAGTTTACTATCAGGTGAAAGCTGGCTCTGCACCGAGTCCACAAATTTATCACTCAAAATAACGAAAATATCACAACATCAAAATAAACCATTCTGAATTACTTTTGCAATGCATAGTGACCTCTCTTGGTGTACAATATTCCAAGAGAAGAGTTAGATTTTTTGTAATGGTGAGATCCACTGATAAGATCGACACGTACACTGAAAATATCTCATAATTTCTCTAAAAACAATTTACTTTTGAGAAATTAATTTATGGATCTATAATTTTCTAACAACATCTAATATTGTAATGCCTTTAATTGCGAATTCACTTCATTGTGACTTCTTGTTCTTTAATAGGAAAATAGTAAAACGAAAAGAACATTCGTGGAACAACAACATCAAATTAAGAATCAAATCTAATATAGTGAAATATAATCTATTAAAACTTTAAGAAGTAAATTTCTGCATGCCCATTTAAAGTTCGAAAATTCTTCATTGAACTTCAATGGATAAAATCCCAAATAAAGTGGCTTAATTTAAGTAGGGTCTGTATCGTGTAAAAAAAATAATAATAATAACCGAGACAATGTTTTATGATTAAAAATCGAGGTAACTTCATGAATTTAAGTTTGATTTGCTGGCGTGGCCCAGATGCAAAGGGTTGCTGCCACGTGGTATTACAATTCAATTAATCAGCCATCATGGGCCATTAATTTACTCAACCCATTACAATTTAATTAATTAGCCAGCTGCCTCACTCGTTACTTGCCGGAGATTATCATCTACTCTCTTAATCATTATGATGGGATCCCCTTTTCCGTGGATGAGAGATCAACACTAATAATTTCTTGAAAAACACTTTAATTTTATAACTTTATTATATAATCTTGTAACAGCATCTAACATTGCCCACGAAAGCTGGGAAAATCTATTCAGAATTGAACATATTTCTGCATGCCCACGAAAGCTAGGAAAATCTTCTTTGAGCTTAAAAAGATAAGATACAAAACATGACAGTGCACTTGGCCCATCAATTTTCATAAGATAGTTGTTTCAGGTTTTCAATGTTTACAGCTGATCAATCTTAGGTCCACTCATAAAATTCCAACGATAAAACCAGTCAAATAATTCAGGACATAGCAGCTTGAGCATAAAAAGAGCATTCGACCAAGATGGCTCTGTCAAGTACATGTCGCCACGGCAAGCGCTGTGCACAATTGCTTCGGCACATTGTCTTGTTGACTCAATCGGTGGGACCAACTTGGCTTGAAACTATATATAGATCACAATCAGAAGTGAACTTCCTAAAAATGGTGAATATTCTTGTTATTTACTTGGCTAATGGCCTACCTTTGACAGTGAATCAGGCACAGTCATTTCTGACTCGATCAATCCTGGAAGCACTATTGTTATACCAATATGGGAATCGCATTCAACTCTGAGTGTCTCAAAAAAGCTTACCAAGGCTGCCTTGCTTGCCTGAAGTCATTGCAATTGATCCATCGTTAGTGATCGGAAATGAGAAACTGGTCATTAGAATTGCATAAACTAGCTAGGGATATGCATACATTGTAGAAGGTTGCCCTTGGAGCTGGTGACCAAGCTGCCACGGATGTAATCGCAACAATCTTCCCTTTGCTTTTCCTCAGGACTGGAATAGCAAAGCGAGCGCAATATGTTGCCCCCAAGAAATTGACATCCTAGAGAGAAGGATGGAAATTGAATGTTGTTATTTTTATGATAGTAGTTTTAAAAAACTATCATTTGGACAGGCTTAGAACTAAATATTAATGCATTCTTACTCCCATACACACTCTCTGTAAACTTAAACAAATTCCCTGGGGGAATTTCATTATAGAAAAAAAAATTCACAAGAGATTTTTCTTGCTTCCCTCGTTGCCGTTTTCTCTGGAGAAGTCCCATTTGAATATTATATGATGTAGGGATCTATTGGATTTTGGGTACAGAAATACCCTAAGGTTGTGTTAATATTGAATCCGAGTAATAAAATTTATTCATGCTGAAGTTACCAAGATAGGAGCGAAATCAGACAGCTTGCAATTTTCGAACAACTCAGCCCGCAAAATCCCGGCGTTACTAACCAAATGATCCACTGTTAAAGAAGAAAAAAGGCCATGACATGTTACAGCTTAAAAGAATTATTAGGCATAATTGGCAGATAATTACAACCGAGAAACCATTCCTTGCTTGGATACTTACGTTGACCGAAGTGGTTCACTGCCTCATCTACAATACGTTTGCAATCTTCAACCTTGGCAACATCAGCGCGGATGACAAAAGCCTCCGGTGAACCCAGCTCATGGGCTTTATCGGCGACTTCTCTAAGACGGTCTTCTCTTCTTGCAACAAGGGCTAATCTAGCTCCTCGTCTAGCATACTCGTATGCAAGACCCTTTGTTTTTTGCCACATACAATACGATAGTAATATTATCAATATCAGATATAGCAGTAGATGCTGCTCATCGAGGAAAAAAAGAAGAAAAAAAGAAAGTTCGAGTCATATGAAAATTTATCTTAGAAAATCATGAGCCCAATGGGGGTTTTCAATTCAGTACACATGCGAATCTATCAAAAAGGGGAAAAAAATATTGAGACTGATACAGACCTCACCAATGCCAGAAGATGCTCCAGTGATGAGCACAACTTTTCCAGCCACATTTTCAGTGAACATAGATCTTTTTATGTAACTTAGCAACTTGAACACGAGGTATGGCGGTAAGATTACTAGGATTGAAATGATTATCGTAAGAGGAAACACTATATTCAACAATCTGTGAATCGAAGTCGTTGCCATGTTCCGTTGAGAATTGAAATGAGACAGGAAATCGAAGAGTTTTTATGCCTCTCTTGGTGAACTTGGAAACAATTAATTAGTTGAAGTTTTGGTTTATCTAGTTGGCTGAATTAATGTGATGGCCGGCTAGCACGATCTGGCTTCGGAATCATAACTCGATAAAAATACCAGCCTTGGCAGCCTCATGTAGGTAGACATTTAAATTTAGTACATGTGCGGTCGTAAATTTATTCATCTTTCTTTGTTTTTTTTTTTAGTGACGTTGCTACCATTCATAATATATAATGTTTGATAAATATAATAAATTTATTCATCTTTCTTTGTTTTTATTTAGATAAATAGTATATAGATGGTTGGTGCTGCGCTATATATTGGGTTAAACTTGTGGTGATATAAAAAAATATTTAGATAATAATAGTGTTTTTAAAGGAATAAAAAAAATATAAAACCTATATCATTGATTCAAATGAGTTCAATAAAATCGGTTAATTTAATAATATAATTATAAAAAAATAAATAGCAATAATAATAAAAAAAAAACAATGACTAATAAAAAAAATAAACGCTTGTCAATATTACAAAAAGATACCTTCTAAATATTCTTAAAAGGTTTCAATGATTTTATTTAATAACAAAGCAAAAATTGAATA
>Ga0307517_10009852_pt1 | contig 13463 bp, 10 predicted proteins | sample 23_EM_MG_FD_194515 | JGI IMG/M metagenome (GOLD analysis project Ga0307517, IMG submission 194515) | Populus trichocarpa ectomycorrhiza microbial communities from riparian zone in the Pacific Northwest, United States - 23_EM | ecosystem: Host-associated > Plants > Roots > Unclassified | place...
GGCTCTCTAATAAATTATCTTCGTTGGTGAGTCCTCTTGCTCGGTGAGGGCAGTCCCCTGAGGCAGACAAAAGTAACTCTAGACATTGACACAATAGAGGTTGAGACGAAAAATAGATAATTTAAAATACACTTGAAGATCACGCAACTTCACGGCCCGCGAAAATATCACGTGACTGTATTGACCCAAAGTTTTCAGCACTCAGCGATGGTATTCTCTACGACAGCCATGGAAAAACACCCTAGAAAACGACAAAAGAAATCAGAAAACACACATGGCACTCTTCCAAGTCAAACAAAGGAAGAACGCTTGGCGATGATAATGGATGATGAGAACAAAGATGATGAGGAAAGACGGCTTGAGAGTTTATTGTTTGGAGTGAAGTACCGCCCTCGGGATGGAGGTAAAGTGAAGGACTCGGATGAGGCCGGTGACCAAGAGAGCGATGGAAGCGGGGAGGGGGGAGGAGGAGGGGGTATGAGGCATTTGTTAGATCAAGACGTATGTTATTATTTCACCTGCATTTTGAATTCATGATCTTTTTATTTCGGTGCTCATGCTCTGCGATTAAATCTCTAGTTATTCTTTGTTGATAACTCGGTCGCTTCTAACACTGGGGAAAAATCTGGCCATTACGGAGGGGAATCGCCTCCTTCTGAATCTGATTCGCAGGCATCCTCATCCTCATCCTCGTCGACGAAAGGAAAAAAGGGGAGCATCAAGGATGCTTCTAAAAAGCAGTATTTTTCAGGATCAAAACCACCCGCATGGGTAGACCCCGCGGATACGCAAGCTGCAAAGATATCTCTTTTGAATGGGCACTCTCGACTGAGAAAACTCCGACAAACCGCTGCCGAGGATGAGATTACAGGGAGAGAGTATGAAACAAGATTGAGAAGTCAATTTGAGCAAATAAATCCGGAACCGGCATGGGTTCAGAAAGCCCGAGGGGTTGGGAAGCGTAAAAAGCGGAAGACGAAGGGGGATGAGGGTGAGGGTGACGAAGATGGAGAGGGAGCGGATGATATCGAGGAGGAGGATGGTGATGGTGGAATACAAGACCTCTTGACTTCGACGTCTGGCCTCCTAGCGGAGAAGAGGAAACACGGAAAAAATGTTGTCCTTCGTCAAGAAGAGCTTGCAATTGAGCGAGTGAGAGATGCAAATCATTCTGTGCAGAGTTCAACTAGTGGCGAAGTCCGTGTGGTATCTTTTCATCCTAAACCTGCCGTCCCTGTCTTGTGCGTTGCTACAGCTGATCGGAGAGTACGGCTTTTCCATGTAAGATATCATTTTTTGTTTACTTTCCCTCTTTCCTGACAACGATTTGTCTGTTAGATCGATGGGCACCTTTCGCCCTTGCTGTCGACGCTGCATATACCTTCTCTCCCACTGCTCACCGATTCTAGCGTTCTATTTCATCCGTCAGGTAATAGTCTGCTCATCTCAGGCCCAAGGCCCTTTTTCTACACGTACGACCTCCAACAAGGCACCAGCAGGATCCACCGTCGAGGACTTTGGAGTACAGGATTCGACGATACATCTATATTGACTCCTCCCGTTTCCATGAAAAGGCGACGGTCGGCAGCAGCTCGTACGTCTGGTGGTGGTGGGCGAGGTGGTGGAGGAAACACTGAAATTATTACCCACACTGCCTTTTCACCTCGGACGGGAAACACATTGGCGGTTGCTGGTCGAGGGGGCAATGTGCATCTTATTGATTGGAGAAGTGGAGCTGGGCAGGTTGTTGGGTCTTTGAGGTGTACTTCGAGTGGGGGTGGTGGGGGCGGGGGTGTAAAAGGACTTTGGTGGCTTCCTTCCACAGACGGGGAAGGGGATGTGCTTGGTGGAGGTCGTGGGTGTGGAGACAATGAAAAATATTTAGGGGTGTTGACTGATTCGGCGGAGATGTATATTTGGGATGTGGGGCAGAGACGATGTGTGAGGAGGTGGACAGACGAAGGTGGGTATCGAGGTGCGGGTCGAGTAATTGCTGGAGGTGGTGGGCCAAATGGGTGGTTGGCGATTGGGTATGTTAATAATTTTTTTCGATGGTTTTGGAAGTTGTTTTTTGAAATTTCTGGAAATTTTAGCTCGACGAGTGGTTATGTGAATGTTTATGGTTCCGACTCGTTTTCTGTGCCGAGTAACCATGGTGCTTTGTCAGGAAGGGAAAAACCGAAGATGATAAAGGCCCTTGGCCATCTGACTACGCCAATTTCAACTCTTAGATTCAATCATGACGCTCAGATATTAGCTATGGCTAGTAAAGACAAGAAGGATGCATTTCGTTTGGTATGTTTCCTATTTTCGCCTCGTCTTTTATTCATTCTTGAGATAACATTGGGGCTTCTGTGCTGACAACCCCTTTTTTGTTCGGCAGGTCCACCTACCAACTTTGACGGTATTTCCGAACTGGCCGACATCAAGCACGCCCCTTGGTCATGTATCAGCTGTGGATTTTGCCACGCGAAGTGAATATGTTGCTATTGGAAACACTAAGGGAAGGGTCTTATTGTATCATCTCAAGGATTACGGCGCCGGATCCGCACAACGTGTATGGTCCTGAGCGTATTGTATCCGCATGTGTCCTTGTCGTTTTCATCATCCATAATCATTGACATGTCGTCGATTCGTAGAGTGGACTTCATTCTCGCTCATCATCTGGCATCAATTCGACGATGTCGACAAGTTTCAGACCTGACTCATGGTAGCTGTGTGGGAGTGAAATTCATATTGACTTGTCACATCATCTCCTTTGAATCGTCAAGGTGAATACTAACAGTAACAACTTTGACATGAATCCACTGCGCTCTAGTCGCTACTCCCGGTTACTTCAGATTACAACCGAACATGAAGGTTTCCATAGATTGTTGCTATTGTCAATGAGGCTGATTTGTTGTTACTCTTCCATCATCACCAGTCTCCTTGAGCGCTTAGGTTCCAACTTCCAAGGGTTGATTAACGATGCACAGGCTCAAGCTGAGGCTGCGTCTACCCGCAGTGATTCCCAAGCTTGTGTAATCTTGACCAGATGAGTTATGACGCGGATACCCTGATCTTCGAAGCAGAGATAAAAACTTCCGGATTCTTGAATGGTCAGTTGACCTTCCAACATATATATTTACAAACTCCAGGACCCTATGACTTCTTCGATTGAGATTTACTATTTCAGGAAAGACTGATATCATATAGAGCGCTGACCACTGAGTAACTGAGTGCCTCAGTAAGGGGATCGCCATGTACAGGTTATTCCAGTATTTCAGACAAAGTACTCGTCGCCAGTTGATAAGAGTCTCGATTTGTCAAGCAACTCGGAATATCTCGAAGTTCCAAGTTATTACTGGCACCGTAACGGCGATCAACTTGAAGATCTGTCAATTCATGGACATCTGTGCATTCACTGCAATCGCTGCGTACTTTCGGTTATTGGTGATAACTATCTTTCGTAGATCAGAGCATGTGTGGCCAACCTTTTTGTCCGCCACCCAATTTATTTTTGAAACCAAATCGGGTCAAAAGTTTAAACGGGGTTAACGAATTTGTTTCGTCGCTGTAGACGGAATGCTATACAAAATGGTAATGTTGAATCCAGAGACATTCCGACTGCCAGAGACATATATTTTGCCTGGAATGAGGCGCCTTGAGGCAGAACGTTATTCGGGAAAGGATGTCATTTCTTATAAAGGAGAAAACAAAATAGTAACTGGTTTCGGCATTTTTGTTGGCCTCGTTGCATCAAAAAGTGACAAACAAGGAATGAATTCCCTGTTCTTAAGTTCTCCTTCACCACCACCATCTCTTTCCCCCGCTATGGACTACAAGCAGCCGTCGTCGTTGACCAGTTCCAGAGTCGATAATGGGGTCATTAGGAGTGGCTCAGTAAACTTGAGGAAACGGAGGGCGTTCAGTGCGACAATTTGGAAGCCACGGCGGCTAGAGCTTCACATCCAGACACTCACCATCATCAATGTACGTGACCGTTGTGGGCGCGTATCTGCTGGTACTGAGTGTTATCCCAACCAGCCTGTGAACAATAAGCGTACGAGGATCGAACTGCGAGACATCAGCGAGCTGGAGCGGAGTGATCTGTCTGACCACTGTTTGCGTCTCAAGGCGAGAGACAGGATCTTCAACTTTTCATTTGTGGCAGAGACAGAGCTGTACGACTGGCAAGACGACATCTACCAACGTTGTCCGCTTGGAAACTACAGTGCTCCTTTCGACTTTGTCCACAAGTCCCACATTGGAACCGACAATGTTACCGGACAATTCACTGTGCGTTTACTTCCTGAGAGATTCATCTCTCGTTGACTCGTCAGAGCACCAACTGATGGTTACCCGCTCATTACAGGACCCGAACATTCTCCCAATTTATGCTGAAATAGTCAGTGGGCAACCTGCAGTGTCTAAGACTTCTTCAGGCATCATCGTTACTCCCCGCTCGAGGCCTTCCTCCGGTCTCTCTCCACTCCCTCTTAATGCGAAACCCATCCAAAAGATTTCGTCCTCTCCGTCAGGCCCTGGCTCACCATTATTCGAGGGACGTTACTCGATTAAACATACTCGATTCTTTCCTAGTTGGATTTGGAGAGAGCGGTGGCTCACCGTCAGTCCTCAATCTATTGCCGTCCATCGGGGGAACACAAAGGCAGGAAACTGTTCAACTTTAGATTGTTCAATGCCCTTACCTATACTCATGCAGAAATCCCCTACATCGAAACACATCCACTTGTTTAATCTGACTCGGGTCGAACCCGATGCAGATAAGGAAGGGTGCCTTGTCGTCGAATATACTAGTGCTCAACATTCCCCGCGATCTGCTGCTGCCATTGCGTCCAATGGTACCAGCAAATCAGACACACTGTCAATTTACTTCAAGTCCTACGATGAGTTGTACACATGGCGTGATGCGCTGTACGACCGAAGTCAACTATCAGCACCTATTGGGAATCCGACAGGCTTCAAGCACAATACACATGTAGGGTTTGATCCTCTTAGTGGGGCGTTTGTGGTAGGTTTTATAAATTGCTACGAAGTTGGCTTCAATGTTTCATGTTTTTGCGTTTATTTAGGGCTTACCGACACAATGGCAATCCGCCAACCTGCCAGGACCGACTGCTGAAGCACTCCCAGTGACGGCCAATCGACTCCGCCGGCGTCTCTCGAAGCGGAAACCATCTCTTTCTGCACCTGGTGATAAAGGTGGAAAATCTTTACGGCCTACAACGTAGGCCTCGCTTCCTGAATCCAGGAGGGATTTCTTGGCTTGGCTTGATTGGCCAAGCCTTGCTTGCGTAGCATTACTTTGCTTTGCTCCATGCTCACCGTCATCATTAAAGGTGGCCTGTGTTGTTATCTCCCGCGAATTCCTTCTCCCATTTCTTGGACCACGTTCCTGACCTTCTCGATTATGCCCCATTACCTCCATCCTACCCGACGTACAGCTCGAAGAAAGCTAATGGCTATTTCATATTATGCTCCAATCAAGGATTGCCCTCTATTTCCCCCCCTGTATTCTTTATTTATTTATCGTTGTCTTGGGGCCCGGGGCTTTCTCAGAAAAAGACAGTATTTCTTATTCCCCTTTCTCTATGCTACATTTCTTATTCTTCTTACACTTATACCTATGTTCAAGGCATCCAATATGTTCACGACTCTTTTTCGGGTGGTCTCTCCATCGGTTCCAACTCCTTCAACCAGTTTAACTTGGCATTAGACTCGACACATCCCTTCTGTTATTGTTTTGTACTCATGACTAATATTCTCCTTGCATCCATCCATTCCTGCCACTCGATTCTCATTCATGTCTCACATGGAATGTCCGTCATCGGTCTATCTATTCATCCTGCCTTTTTCTCCGTCACTGCACTCCATTTCTCCTTTTGGTATCCTTCGGAATGTACCTTGTACCAATAGTGTAGACACTTTGTTCACATTTCCCGTTCCCGTCTCGTTTTAGACGGAGGGCCTATCTATGAGCCAGCTGTCAGCTTTCCTTGCTCAGGCTGACGGCCCATGATACCCTTCTGGTAAATCTCTCTGCGAGTATTATTACAAGTCGCACCTGTTTTCGATATTGTTATCACTTCCGATCCAGATTGTACTGTAGTAAACCTTTTACCGCACTTAATTATCCCGCGTCAGATGTGGGACGTTTTCTCACTTGGTCTGTACCTTGTGACCTCGAATGACATGTTAGGCAACAAGTCAAAGGGAGCAATGTCAATAATTTGACCCTTACGGTAATTGTTTGAGTCGTCCACAAAAGAGGTGTGCATAAACAATAGCAACTGCTTATTGTCTTTCCAACCCAACAATTTGACATGCAACCTTTTATAACTCTGTGAAATCACCTAACTGTCAGCTTCCAGTTCTTTTGCTATCGATCTTTTCTGATGATGATAAAGACCTGATAGATCAATTGTTCTGCCAGCTCAGTCTGCTGGCAGTGTTGCTTGGGAGAATTCCGCGTTTCACGAACTTTCAAAACAGGTACCGTTGAGAACAGGGAGAACAGTTTATCCAGGAAGTTGTTGTTTTCGGCTTCTCTTTGAGGCCGTTGTGCTTTAACAGGCACATCATGTTTCTCCGTCATCTGGACAACAATTGAAAAAATTGTGGCTCACGGGCGTCTGCTCAAAACGGTATCTTGTATTGCCAATGGAGGAACGACATGTTATGCTGGTAATAAATGAACCTCAGAATTAGGTTGCAGAGGAACGGATGGATCCAATTTGAAGCTTGAAGAATCAAGGGTCGCACATTTCATTTGGCGACACCGAACTGAAATCGAAATTTGCCTGGACTAGTCTGCATCCAGGCGAGGCCTATAGCAATCCTGACAGTGCCACAAACAAGTTTTCAACTGCCGAGCTTGGATTTATTTCGAGAGAATCAAATGGGGGATGGACTCTGACTACTATACAGACTCGCTTCACGCTCTTGCTCCGAGTCCGTCCTCGTGGAACTGCACAGTCATCAAAGCGCCGACCTTGTTATTGTTCTGCTACACCCCTATGACGCACATCGAACTTCTTGTGACCAATAGGGCTAATCTCGAACTTCTATTGCTAACCCGAAGACCGAGATCAAACGGTGGACTCCCAGTCTTATCTCCAGCACTTCACACTAACATATATGTGTCCCTAGTCTGTTAGGCTTTCCGGATCCCACCTCTGGATCACGGAGTACTTGAATCAATTGATTCTGTCTAATTAAGTCTACCCAATTTGATGATTTCCGTCCATGTTGATTTTTTCAGTGAAACTGGGAGTCTTGCAGATTTCCATAACTTGAAGTAGAGGTCTATATGCCCCCAAAGTACATGTTGGCGAAAGAAGACACGATTCCGAGTAGAACCACTGAGGTTTTTTTAGTATGCGGCAAGTTTAGTCATGATCATGACGGACTCAGAATGTTTACAATATTGTTTTTGCTTATAAACAGCTTTCTTTGAATGATAATTTTCTAAGTCAATGAATCGAAAGTCAAGTTCTAAAAAGAAATGCCTGATGTACAAAATAATGGTCTACAGACTGCTATAACAATTGTGCCATCTAGGGCCGAAGCTAGCCCCAGTGAAATCGACAGAGGAAGAATGGGAGCGTGGCATGGTAAGAATATTAGCAAAGTCAGGTAGTAGTGCATCAAGTGGCACAAACATGAGATAACCTTCTCCAACCGGAGAGAGAAGCCATCCAGTGTGTGTGTAAAGGCCAGTAGAGTCCACAGTCTTCTCCCTGACGTAGGAGGGAAATGGCAGTAACTCACTACCCGACCGAGAGACATCGGACGTCGATGCATCCCACACCCGTGTTGAATTGTCACCCGAGCCGGAGACAATCCGCCTTCCATCGCTAGAAACTGCCACTGATCTAACCCAATCATTGTGGCCCTCGAACACGTTCAGTACCTCGCCCGTCATTGCGTCCCACACCCGTACCGATTTGTCATCTGACGCAGAGACAATCCGTCTCCCATCGCTCGAAAGTGCAACTGCTCTAACCCAATCAGTGTGGCCCTCGAGAACATTCAGTACCTCGCCCGTCGATGCATCCCACACCCGTACCGATTTGTCACAGGAGCTAGATACAATCCGTCTGCCATCGATCGAAAAAGCAACTGAAGTAACCCATTCAGTGTGGCCCTCGAGCACCTTCAGCACCTCACCCGTTGATGCATCCCACACCCGTACCGATTTGTCATCCGAGCCAGTGACAATACTCCTGCCATCGCCCGAAAATTCGACTGATCTAACCCATTCAGTGTGACCCTCGAGAACATTCAGGACCCCGCCCGTACATGCATCCCACACCCGTACCGATTTGTCACGCGAAGCAGAGACAATCCGTTTCCCATCGTTCGAAAATGCGACTGAGGTAACCCAATCAGTGTGACCATCGAGCTCATTCAACACCTCGCCCGTCGATGCATCCCACACCCATACCGATTTGTCATATGATCCAGAGACAACCCGTCCGCCATCGTTCGAAATTGCGACTGATCTAACCCACTCAGTGTGGCCCTCGAGGACATTCAGCATTTCACCTGTGGATGCATCCCACACCCGTACCGATTTGTCACAGGAGCCAGTGGCGATCCGTTCGCCATTGATCGATAATGCAACTGAGGTGACCCAATCACTGTGACCCTTGAGCCTATTTAGCACCTCGCTGGTTGATGCATCCCACACCCGTACTGATTTATCACGGGAGCCAGAGAGAATCCGTCTCCCATCGCTCAAGAATGCGACCGAGTTAACCCATTCGGTGTGGCCCTCAAGCACATTCAACTCCTCGCCCGTCGATGCGTCCCACACCCGTACCGATTTGTCATCCGAACCAGATACAATCTGTCTCCCATCACTCGAAAATGCGACTGATCTCACCCAATCAGAGTGGCCATCGAGAACACTCAGCACCTCGCCCGTCGATGCATCCCACACCCGTGCCGATTTGTCACCCGAGCCGGAGACGACTCTTCTACCATCGCTTGAAAATGCGACTGAGATAACCAAACTGGCATGTCCCTCGAGGACATTCAGCAATTTTCCCGTCATTGCATCCCATACCTGCACCGATTTATCATGCGAGCCAACGACAATCTGCCTGCCATCACCAGAAAATGCGACTGAGTTGACCCGTTCAGTCTGGCCCTCGGGAACACTCAGCACTTCACCCGTCGATGTGTCCCATACTCATACCGAATTGGAGAAAGTGACGATCTGCTTCCCATCGCTTGAAAATGCAACTGATATAACCGAGTCATTGTGGCCCTCAAGCACATTCAACACCTCGCCCGTCAATGTATTCCATATCCGTACCGATTTGTCATGCGAGCCGGAGACAATCCGTCCACCATCGCTCGAGAATGCGATTGATATAACCGAATCAGTGTGGCCCTCGAGCACATTCAGCTCCTCGCCCGTCGATGCACCCCATACCCGTACCGATTTGTCATGCGAGCCAGTAGCGATCCGTCTCCCATCGATCGAGCATGCAACAGCACTCACTTCACTTCCTAACTTGAGAGTCAATACTGGCCTGCCACACACTGAAGCATTGGTAAATCTCGGAATTCCAGGGAAGTGACTCCTCCATCCCAAAGTGAGCTTGGAATTCCGAGGCCATGTCGCCAGCGCAGAGATATAAAGGTGCGGGGTCGACAGTGAGGCCGCACTTCCGCAAAAATACACTGCGAAAGATGCAGCCTCGGCGAAGTCTTCCGATAATGAGTCATACTCATACTAAAAAATGAGGTTAAAATCTCTATAACCATGATGGTGCTCACCTTCATTGTCCAGTTGTGTGCCATTCGAAGCATTGGGTCACAAAGGCCGCATGATCCCAGGAGGTTCATTGCCTCAATCCAGAATAGCACCCGAAGTTGTAGGAAATCAGTCAGGGTCCCACACAGAGGACCGGAATCAGAGCATGCAGCCCCAGAGAGGTGATGATCCCAGTTTCGGCAGGAATAGCTCAACACAGGAGAGATATTTCGCTCGACCTCTCCTGGAAGCGCCGAATTTTCACTGTCGAGTGAGAATGATGATGGGATGCTCGCAATGTTGAATCTCAACGTCTTCACGAAAAGGAAGCAGGAGTCAGTGAGACGCCGGTGGTGCTCAGCTTGGTTGCACCAAAATTCCTTTGACCGGTTCCTGTCAAACAGGAAGTCAGGAAATGATTTGTGGTACCATAGGACTTTGCTGTGTTCAGTGTAGAGTACGGCGTGAAGGCGTTGGAGAATCTTATCAGCGATTAAGGTGTGAGAAAACGTGGAATTGGTGTTGTTTGATGAAAAGAGAAGATCAACAACAATGGATGTCGATGTACGTTCTGCAGTACAGAGAAACGTATAAAGAATTTGGAGTCGCCGTGATCGGACATCCGGTTGCAAATCATGAAAGGCGTCCGAAAGAATTTGAAGATACAAATCGTCGAGCAAGCTCGTCCCGTCCGAGGTCTTCAGAATGGCCAAGTCAGAGCTAGACTGGAGTTTAGCCAGAATCTCCTCCTGCTCTGGTAGTTCATAGTCTTCCAAATATTTCACGACAGTTGCAGCATAAATGAACAGCCCGGCTGCCTGCACCACAACGTTCTCCATTTCTGGACGGAGAGCAAAATCGGGAAGACTAGTCTTGAGGTATCTCGCAATATCGGCCTGGGCTTCCTCAATGGGTACTTGTTCGAGATGATAAAGCATCTTGTTCTCAAACGACTCCAGATGTGTGACTAGATCCGGATCCGGCCGACTCGTCGCAAAGAATTTGAGACCCTGCAACCGATGTTCGTCGATGACATTGAGTAAGACGCGCAAAAACTCCGAACCACCCCTCCCATCTATCTCGTCGAGGGCATCGATGATGATGAGGTATTGTGCCGGAAGAGATCGATCTGCAAGTCGAGCAGCTTTGCATTCATCCCATGGTCCTATAAGGAGGCCCTCGAGCTGGGACCTAACATTATGATGAATGGTCTCGAACCTTCCTGAATGGCACAATGCGTCTGCGAATGGTTTGCATTTGAGGGCCAGGTGATATACGATGGTACGGACGATAGGGTTTGCGCGCTGTGTTTCGTCGAAAAGGCGTGAGCAGAAAAAATTGCCACCCAGAATCGTCGTGTCGTCAGCATCGCCGGCAAACTCAAAGCGGCGGGCGACTGTGTAGGCAATCGTGGTCTTCCCTGACCCAGCTGGGCCAAAGAGCCAGTACACCGTTTGGCTCTCTGAAGAGGTGTCATTCGCCCAACTTGTGATATTGCCTAATATACGGACACGGGTTCCCGGCGTGCAGACACCACGATGCAGCAACCGCCGTTCTTTTCCTTCTAGGTAGTATTTGTGGTCAGCAATCTCAGATACCTTGAGATCTTTCAGGAGTGATTTCTGTTGGGAAGGATGAACATGAAACGACTACCAAAACGGCCAGGATACACACCGCGAGGCCTTCTTGAATAGCGTGTACTGTCTTATGGACTCTGAGACTGGTCACCAGCTAAACAATGGAAGAAGTAATGAATCATGAAAAAAAAGTGATAACAGTTCCGTACCACAAGCTGCTCCCTCGCCTGGTTGATGCGTTCGAAAATATCTGCGATCTGCTTCTTATTCTCCTCATGATCTGCAACCTCCCTGATAGGGGACTGCTTCTTAAGTTGAGTTAGCTTCGTGAGTTCTTCGTTTAGGGTCCTGAATGGGCGTTAAACATTTGAACGTTTACTCGTCAACTTTTGCCAAGAAAATAATGAGGGCGCCCAGCACCTTTCGAATACTTCTCTTTGCGTTTCTTCTGCGTTACTCGGTTTCCAGGTGGCCAATGCTTCTTGCACTGCAAGGAGCTGGGCTGCTGTAGATGAGATCCGTCGTTCAACTGCATCCAGGTTGTCTTTCACGTCCTGAGATACAGAGTCAGTCAGGCATCAGTGTGAAGAATAGCGACAAACATCTTTTATCTGGAGGATAATCCTTGCAATGCCGAAAGCGGTCTTGACTGGATTTCCACTAACGAGATCCGGCGCCTTCCTGAGGAGCCTCTGGGTGAAACTTGACGCTACTCCGAGAATGGCTTTGGCCGCAGATTTCGGGGTTTCTTGCTCAGTTGGTGTATTAAAGATGTCGTTGATGGTCCCTTGAGAAGAGTTGCAGATAAATGTGTAAGAATGTGGTAGTACTCTTACCGTGAGGTTGTCGTTGAGGAGAGGTTGGTTCATCAACTCGTAGGGCTACAAACATCTGTCAATCTGATCAATGGCACATGGTTCAAAGTTGCCCACGTTGATCATCTAGCGCAGATCCAGGCGGCGATGATGGCGATCCCGACCACTGGGGAGTTATGTGATGACCTATATGTTGAGTTGAGCATTTAATTGGTTAGATGATAGTTCTGCTGACGTGTAGAAGATGAAGGGCGACTGGGTTCTATCGTTTGAACACCCTGAGCTCCAGAAGATACAAGGGCAGATGGGATATCTCTTCCATGTGTGGAGGCGAAGGGTTGAGGCAAATTCGACTGGCTATGGGGAGTGCTCCGCGATCCAACTTTGAAGAACTTCTTCAGGTGCTTACAAATGCCTTTGGAATCTTGCGGACGTTCGTCGACCATTGTGAATATGGCAAGAGACAAGACCTGGTAAAAGGCAACAACCCTTGACACTTCCACATCCTCGAACCTTATTCATGCTGTCACGACGGAAAGGATCCCGAACTAGTTTTGGCATTTGAACCTCGGCATGCCATCCGAATTTCATTGTGGTGCTGTAATCTTGTGAATAGTATTCATGACCATAGTGGCAGCGACGTCGACTCTGCAGTGTTAACAAGATGTTCCACTTCCGGAGCAATCAGCCATTCTTTGCCTCGACACCAACGAGCTCAGAAAACGAGAACGGCGGCAATTGTACTTTATCGGTAACCGAACTGAGCGCTTCACACCATATGATCCTTGACTCAGACGGCACCGTCAAAGTGTGACTGATGACACAAGCAAATGAGTTGGTAGCGCGGGGACCCCTTAAAGCCTCATTTTCGGGTTACAGTCGATCTCACCCTCTGGTGTCTCATCCAAGGTGATCGTCGGGCGTCCAAGGTCGCTCCGCCTTTGTATATCGACATCGACGACTTGAAGCGATTCATTCACACTTGTATTGGCTCTACGGTGTGTAGAACGTAGGCAGTGGTTTCGTACGGAGATAGGAGACACTAGATGATAAATAAGATAAAATCTCAGTGGGTGGTAACACACTAAGTACAACTGAAATACCTAGATGATAAATAAGATAAACTATGGTATGTCAGTAAGATACAATAAGAAGAAATATCGTAAGACTTACATCTCAGTGGGTGGTAACACACTGAGGTGGAACGGTAACTAACTGTCCGTGATATCAGTAACGTCACAACGTGACATAAATAATCAAATATAAGATAAATGATAAAAGGAATACGCGTCCGTGGCGTAA
>Ga0307517_10009853_pt1 | contig 13463 bp, 11 predicted proteins | sample 23_EM_MG_FD_194515 | JGI IMG/M metagenome (GOLD analysis project Ga0307517, IMG submission 194515) | Populus trichocarpa ectomycorrhiza microbial communities from riparian zone in the Pacific Northwest, United States - 23_EM | ecosystem: Host-associated > Plants > Roots > Unclassified | place...
ACCGCGGGCGGCCGGGTCCGCTCCAGGATGCGCTGGCGCTCCATGCGGGCCGCGACCAGGTCCTCGACCTTGTCCGGGTGGTCGACGGCGACCAGCGCCGCCGCGTACTCCGGGGTCTGGAGCAGGCCGTAGACCACCTGGCACTGGTATGTGGAGATGAAGGCGGCCTTCGCCTCCATCTCGGCGTAGGGCTGGAACCAGTTCGGCAGCTGGCTGCGCAGGACCAGGCCGAGCAGGCGGCTGAAGAAGCCGTCCGTCATGAACGCCGCGTCGAGGGCCTCGGCGAAGACCCGGCTCGGGACCTTCGAGGCCGTCTCGACCTGTCCGATCAGCGAGCCCGTGCAATAGATCACCTTGCCGAGCTGCTCCAGCGTCATCCCCGCCGCCTCGCGCAGGCGGCGCGCCTCGAAGCCGAAGTAGTCCAACGGGGACGCGCTCGGGTCGAGTTGGCGAACGTGGACCATGCGACAGCCACCTCCGAGTAGTTACGGCCTGTCGCCGAGCGTAATCACTCCGTGGTATTCCGGTGACTGGAATCACGTAACCCACCCGCACCCGCCTGCCGTACGGTGAAGAAATGTCCCCTTTGGCCAAGATCAGCAGCGCGTACGGGCCCCGCTTCGCGGAGTTCGCCTTCGAGCCTGCCTTCACGGCCGCGGTGGACCAGCACGTGGCTGAACTGCGCGAACGCCTGTCGGCGGCCGGCCCCGACCTCGTACCGCCGCCCCCGGACCACGCCGACCTCACGGACTACGCGCTCGGCTTCCTGGACGCGCTCGCGGAGCTGGACTGGCGGGAGCCGGTCGGGCACGACTACGCGGTGTGCAGACTGACCGCCATCAGCTGGCTGATCCACCGGCACGGCCTGCTGCCGGAGCAGCGCCGGGGTGACTGAAAAAGGGTTTCCGATGGCTCAACTCCCCTTGAAACCCTTCCCGTTGCCCACTCCCACCCTCTAAGTTAGGCACGCATTAAGCGTGCTTAACTCGTTGCTGTCACCGTTGCTCTCACTGTCGCTGTCACTGTCGTTGCGAGGTTGGTATGTCCGCGCGTTACGTCAGAGGATTCTGCGCCGCCGTCATCGCTGTCGCCGCCCTGATCGGAGCGGCCGCCGCGAGCCCGGCCAAAGCGGCCGAGACCCGTCCGGCCCACCAGGCCACGCGGGTGCTGCATCTCCACGTGGCCCGGTAGAGCTACCCGCTCCGGTCACATGCCCGACGACCCCGGCATGTCCCGTCGTCCGTCGGTCCCCATGTCCGTGCCCATGTCCGTCCGCTCGCGCACCGGCTGGTTGGCCATCGCGTCGTCGCGGCCCGCCTGGTAGGCCGTGAGGCTGCCCTTGGCGTTGGTGGTCTCGCGTTCCGCCGCCGTCAGCATGCGTTCCATGCGCTGGCGCATCGGGCCGATCATGCCGCCGCCGACGCCGACGATCAGGATGCCGGCCGCGGTCGCGAGGGCCGCGTAGAGCACCGGCTGGGTGACCGAGGTCGCGATGCCCGCCTGGCCCAGCGCGGCGATCACACCGAGCGCCACGATGCAGGCCCAGACGAGGGTCGCGAGCATCCTGCCGTACGACATCGAGGAGAGGGCGCTGCCGACGATCCCGCGGACCGCGTTGGCGATGGCCATCGCGACGACGACCAGGACGACCGCGACGATGCCGCGCGGGAGCCAGGCGACGATGCCGTTGATCATCGTGCTGACCGGGTTGGCGCCGAAGACGCCGAGCGCGAGCTGGAGGGTGATCAGCATCAGCGCGTAGTACACGATCTTGCAGACGATGCCGGTCATGTCGTACTTGGAGTCCCGCAACATCCGTGCCGTACCGGCCCGTTCGGAGAGTTTCTCCGAGCCGACCTTGCGCAGCACCCGGTCCAGGACGCGGGCGATCATCTTCGACACGAACCAGCCGATGGCCAGGACGACCAGGAAACCGACGAGTTTGGGCACGAACTGCGCGACCTTCGACCAGGCGTCGTTCAGTCCCTGGGTGAAGTTGATGGCCAGGTTGGATGCAGGGACAGCCATGAGCGGCACTTCCTTCGGTGGGTCCTAGTGGGTCTACCGGCCCCCTTTGTTGTTCATCAGTGGATCAGCGGCGTGGCGGAGCGGCCGCGTGGACTGGGCCGTACGGGTGAGAAGCATCCGGACGAGAGGCATCCGGACGGGCACCCGGATCAGCAGATGCGGCGGTACGGCGCGTCCGGCACGTATGTCCGCCACTGCGCCCGGGTCAGCTGCGCGTTGCCCGTCCTCGCGCAGACCTGTGCCACCGCCCGCTCCGGGTCCACGACGTAGCGCTGGAGCGGGACATGGGCGCTGCCCGCGTACACCGTGCCGCCGTCCGGGCTGAAGGCCAGCGAGCCGATCGCCTCGCCCGGGGTCGTCAACGGGGCGCTGCTGAGCGGCTGTTGGGTGGCCACGTCCCACAGCTGCAGGCTGCCGCCCGCACCGCCGACCGCGAGGGTGGCGCCGTCGGGGCTGAAGGCGACGGCCGAGACGCCTTCCGGGGTGGTACCGGTCGGGGAGGTGCCGGTCGGGGTGGGGAAGACGTTGCGCAGGACGCCCTCGCGGTGGCGCAGTTCTCCGTCCCACAGGTCGACCCGGCCCGTCTGGTCGCCGGCCGCCAGCGTCGACCCGTCCGCGGTGAACGCCAGCGCGCCGATCTCGTCGCCCTGCACGAGGTCCTGCCCGGCGGAACGGCCCGAGGGCAGCGCGGCCACCCGCCCCTCGCCGACCAGCAGCCCCCCGTCCGGGCGGACGGCGAGGTGGCTGCCGGTGACGCCGGTGAGGACCGCGGTCCTGCGGCGGCGGGCGAAGTCCCAAGTCTCGTTGGTGAGTTGGCTGATGGCGGAGGTGCGGACGGCGTAGAGACGGTGGCCGGCGCTCGGTCCGAGCGTGAGTGCGACGACCGCCTCACCCGGCAGGTTCAGGGTCGCGAGAGACCTCCCCCGCGTCACGTCCCACACCCCGAACGACTGCGCCGCCGCTTCCCTCCCGGGCGCCGAGACGCCGTACGCGAACCGGGCACCGTCCGGGCTGAACGCCATCAGGGGGAGGGTGTCGGCGGGGACGGTCGGGGAGGCGGGGTCCGTGGAGACGGGGACGGGGGCGGCCGGGAAGGTGTGGCGGAGGCGGCCGGTGGAGGTGTCGTAGAGGCGGAAGAGGTAGTCGGCGCCGGTGCGTCGCGTAGTGGCGTAGGTGGTGCCGTCCGGGCTGAAGCGGACGTCGTTCAGCGCGGTGGGGCGCCATGCGGAGGTGACCGAGGCGCCCAGGCCGAGGGTGTGGACGGTGCCGCTCTCCAGGTAACGCAGGGTGTGGCCGTCGCGGTCCCAGACGAGGCCGCCGTAGAGGTGCTGGTTGTCGAGGTCGTGGCGGAAGACGCGGGCGGCGGGGTCCGCGAGCCGCCAGACGCGGAGTTCCGAACCGTCCGCCGTCGCCATGAAGGCGCCGTCCGGGCTGAACGACGCGTACTGCGCACCGGCGTCGCGGAGGTCGGCGACCTCACGGCCCGTCACGGTGTTCCAGACCCGCAGTCCGGTGCCGGTGCCGGCGGCGAGGCGGTCGCCGGAGAGGGCGAGGAGGGAGGAATCGCTGTCGCAGGTGGCTGGTTCCTGCTGCCAAGTGCCCTGTAGCAGCCGTGAGTCGACCGTGCTCCATACGCGCACAGCGCCCGACGAACAAGCGGCCACCGTACGGCCGTCCGCGCTGACGGCGGTGAGTGCCGCGTCCGGCGCCCGCGCCTCGAACGTGAGGTGACCGTCGGCGACCGAGCGCAGCCGCACGTGGTCGCCCTCGGTGGTGAGGAGGGTGCGGCCGTCGGCGGTGAAGTGGATGTCGCCGACGTCGTGCAACGCGGGGCCGCCGGTCCAGCGCCGGGTGACCGTGTTCCAGAGGCGGAGCCCGCCGTCGCCGTCCGTGACCCCGAGGACGTGCGCGGAGGCGTCGACGTCGGTCACCGTGCCGCCGGGGACCCGGCCCGAACCGGTGGCGCGGTGGGTGACCACGTCCCAGGTGTGCCAGGTGTCGCCGTACGCGCTGAGCAGCGTACGACCGCCGTCGGCCAGCACCCGCCGGGCGTCCTCGCCGGGCGTGGGATCCGTGAACGTGTCCGTCTCCGCCTGCGCGAGCGAACCGAGCAGCGCGCGCCGCGTCTGCGGCAACCCGGCTGTCCGCCAGGCGGCGACGCCGAGTTGGAGCGCGGTGCGGGGGTCGGTGGTCCGGAGCGCATCGGCCACATCGGCGACGCGGCGCGCCGCACTCTGGGTGCGCTGCCGCTCGTTGTCGTCCCGCTCGAGCCATACGGCGACGGCCGTCAGCAGCGCGACGACGAGGACGGTGGCCAGGGACACGGTGAGGAAGCGGTGCCGTCGACTGATCCGGGCGGCGACGCGGTGTTCGGCGTCCCGGGCGGCCAGGGAGGCAATGAGGAAGGCACGCTCGGGGGTGGTCAGGGCGACGGTGGGGGTGGTTACGTGATCGCCTGCGTACTCCCCGAACAACTCCTCCGCCCTGGCCAGTCGCGTCCCCCGGTACAGCGCGCCCGGATCCCGGTCGTGCTCCAGCCATGTCCGTGCCGCTTCCGTCAGCATCCGGTGATGCCGCAGCCGCTCCCGGTCCCGTTCGATCCAGTCGTGGAGTCGGGGCCAGCTGGTGATCAGGGCCTCGTGGGCGAGCTGGACGCCGTCCTCGTCGGCGGTCAGGAGGCGGGCGCGGGTCAGGCGTTCCAGTACCACCGGTACCGCCGGGTTCGCCCACTCCGACAGTTCCGTGCGGGTGAAGGGGCGGCGGGTGTCCGGGGTGCCCTGGCCCGGGACGACCATGCGGAGGAGCAGGTGGCGGGCCGTGTCGCACTCGTCGGGGGACAGGGTGCCGTAGACCTGTTCCGCGGTCGCGGCGATCGCGCCGCGGACCCCGCCCGCCGCCTCGTAGCCGGCGAGGGTGAGCATGCGGCCCTTGCGGCGGCGCCAGGTTTCCGACAGGACGTGGGAGAGCATCGGGAGGCCGCCGGGTTCGTCGAGGATCTCCTCGACCAGGCGGGCGGTCAGGGTGCGTTCGACGAGGCAGCCGACCGCCTGGGCCGGGCCCACCACCGCCTCCCGCAACTCCTCCGCCGTCATCGGCCCGAGCAGCAGCGCGGCGCCGCGCAGCGCGTCGGCCAGGCCGCGGTGTTCGGCGCAGCGGACGTAGAAGTCGGCGCGGACGGAGACCAGGACCCGCAGCCGGGTGCTCCCGTCGCGGGCGCCGAGCAGCAGGTCGATGAAACGGGACCGTTCGCCCGCGTCGTGGCAGAGGGTGAAGACCTCCTCGAACTGGTCCACCACCACCCAGCTCTCCGGTTCTGAGGGAGCGGGGGTGAGGAGGTGTCCGTAGGTCGTCGCGGGGGTCGCGCCCGGTGTCAGGATGCGCAGCCTCGCCGGACAGGCCCCCGCCGCTGTCTCCTCCTGGAGCCTCGCGATCAGACCGGCCCGCAGCAGGGACGACTTGCCGCTTCCCGACGGGCCGAACAGCACCGCGAACCGGTGGTCGCGGACCAGTGCGTGGAGATCGGCGATCACCCGGTCCCGGCCGAAGAACAGGTGCCGGTCGGCCGGCTCGAAGCGGGCCAGTCCGCGGTACGGCGGCGCAGGACCGTCGTCGTCCGCCTCCGCCGACCCGGCGACGCGGTTCGCCTCCGCCTCGGCCTCCTTCCAGCGCCGGCCCCACTCCGCCGGATCGCCGTCGCAGGCCCGCACGTACCCCTCGACCACCGCGAGCGTCGGCAGCCGTTCACCGGCCGCGGCCTGGGACAGCGTGGTCGCCGAGAAACCCGCCACCTTCGCCATCGTCCGGTACGGCGGTCCGCCCGCGGCGCGGCGCAGCTCCCGCAACGCGTGCGCGAGCCCCTGCACGGCACCGGCCCGCGGGTCGACCGGTCGCTCGGGACGGCCCATGCGCTTACCTCCGTACACCTCGCGAAAGCGACATCAGGAGCGATGACCATACGGATGGCCAGGGAACGGGCGGGTTGCCCCAAGGTGACAGATCGGTGACGCAAGCCGTCCCTCGCTCGCAAACCAGGATTGATTGCCCTGGTGAGAGGGACGTGTCAATCAACGTTCCGGTCGCGAATGTCGGTCGTGGCATCGCCCACACCGAACGACTGGAGCCCGATCATGAGTAGTCCCGTCCTCGCCCTACGACCCCGACCCGGTCGTTCCCGCACCCCGCTGGCCGCCGCCGGCACGGTCCTGATCGCCCTGCTGCTGAGCCTGCTCGCCCCCTTCGGCGCGGCCAAGGCGCACGCGATCGACCAGGACGACGACGTCGACTGGTATCTGAACAACGGCAAGTCCGCCTACCGGGACATGATCGACGAGGTCCGGGCCAGCGCCGAGTCAGGCGTCCTCTACGGCAACCGCGCGGCGACCACGTGGACCACGGTCAGCACCCTGACCAGCGGCACCAGCAGGCAGCAGGTCAGCAGCGACGAGCGGGGCAACTACTTCACCGTCAACATCAGCAGCAGCGGGCACCCGCCGATCCGCATACTGATCCGCGCGCACGACATGTACGTCCAGGGCTACCTGGTCCCGGGGACCAACACGTACTACCACTTCAACGACGCGACCCTGAGCCACTGGCCCGGCGCCGGAACCTCCGCCAACCCGCCCCAGTCCCTGACGCTCCCCTTCGGCGGCAGCTACGGCTCCATGACGGCGTACGCCGTCCAGAACGTGCGCAGCCCCCGCTTCTCCTACAGCTGGATGGCCTACAACCAGGGCATCCTGGCCGCCGCCAACTCCACGGGCGCCCAGCGCGCCGGTGCGCTGCTGTTCTACGTCGAGGCGATCTCCGAGGGCGCCCGTTTCAACGCGATCTCCGACCGCATCGAGGCCGCCATCACGGAGAACGGCGGCTACCAGTTCGACTACGACGACGACCGCCTGATCCACAACTGGCAGACCCTCGGCAACAACCTCCAGAACCGGCTGAACAACCCGAGCACGGCGGCGACCCCGGACATCGGCCGCTACCACTTCGACACCCTCCAGGCGATCGCCAACATCCTGCGCCTGGCGATCAAGCTGGGCACCAAGTAGCCGACGGCGCCCACCACTTACCGCCCCGGCGGGACATCCCCCTGTCCCGCCGGGGCTCCCGCACGCACATCCGGCCCGCATACGCTGCCCCCGTGATCCCTTCCTCCGCTTCTCCCGCCGCGCGCACCGCACTTGACCTCACCGCCGACCTCCCGGTCCCCGACCTGGAGGACTTCTACCGGGACCTGCACCGCCACCCCGAGCTGTCCGGCCGCGAACACCGCACCGCCACGAAGCTCGCCGAACGCCTCACCAAGGCGGGCTACGACACCGTCGAGGGCATCGGCGGCACCGGCGTCGCCGGAGTGCTCCGCAACGGCGACGGCCCGACCGTGCTGCTGCGCGCCGACATGGACGCGCTGCCCGTGCAGGAGGAGACCGGGCTGTCGTACGCCTCCTCGGTCCCCGGTGTGATGCACGCCTGCGGGCACGACCTGCACGTGACCTGGCTGACCGGTGCCGCGCAGGCGCTGGCCGCCGGGCGGGACACCTGGTCGGGGACGCTGGTGCTGGTGGGCCAGCCCGCGGAGGAGACGGGTTCGGGCGCGGCGGCGATGGTGGCCGACGGCCTGTACGAGCGCGTCCCGCGCCCGGACGTGCTGCTCGCCCAGCACGCGGCGCCGGGTCCCGCCGGGTTCTACCCGCACGTGCCCGGCCTGATCATGTCGGCCTCGACGGACATCGACATCGTCGTCCACGGCCTCGGCGGCCACGGTTCCCGCCCCGAGGCGACGGTCGACCCGGTCGTCACCGCCGCGTACCTGGTCACCCGCCTTCAGACGGTCGTCTCCCGGGAGATCGCCGCCCGTGACTCCGCGGTCCTGACCGTGGGCCGTATCGAGGCGGGCACCCGGCACAACATCATCCCGACCGAGGCCCGGATCTCCCTCAACCTGCGCACCCAGTCCGACGACGTGCGGGAGCGGATGATCGCCGCGATCCGCCGTATCGCGTCCGGCGAGTGCCTCGCCGCGGGCTGCCCGCGCGAGCCCGAGGTGACCATCGGCACCAGCCTGCCCACGATGGTCAACGACGCGGACACCGACCGCCGGATCGGCGCCGTGCACACCGAGGTCCTCGGCGCGGGCACGGTCTTCGACCCCGGCCCGGCGACGGGCAGCGAGGACTTCCCCCGCCTCGTCCCGGACGGGGTGCCGTACTCCTACTGGTTCGTGACGAGCACCCCGGCGGACGTGTGGGACGCGGCGCCCGGCACGGACCTGATGGAGAAGTTCCACGCGGTCCCCAGCAACCACAGCCCGAACTTCGCACCCGACCTGGTGACGGTCGTCCCGGGTGTACGGACCCTGGTGTCGGGCGCGTTGGAGATCCTGACGGTGAACTAGCCGGAGTGGTGAACCAGCCAGAGTCCGGAGTCCGCCGGGGTGGCTCCGCGTCAGGCGATGACCGCGTAGCCGTCGACCTCTATGAGCCATTCCGGCAGGCCGAGCGCCTCGACGCCGAGGTAGGTGCTGGCCGGCAGCGGCCACTCGCCGTCGAAGGCCTTGCTGCCGGCCGTGAAGACCGTGTCGATCATCTCGGGGCGGTGGCCCACGACGTGGATCGTCATCTTGATCAGGTCCGCCGGGGTGGCGCCGGCCGCTTCGAGGGCGGCCCTGAGGTTGCGGAAGACCTGTTCGGCCTGGGCCGCGAAGTCGCCGGGGCCGACGAGCTGCCCCTCGGTGTCGATGGCGACCTGCCCGGCGATGGCCACGAACCGAGTGCCGGTCGCGGCGACGACCTGCGTGTAGAGGTTCATCACGGGCGGGGCGAGCGTCGGGGGGTTGATCATTTCCGCGGACATGTGTACTCCCAAGGGCGTTGAGGAGAGGGTGAGTTGAGCCGGTACGGTCGGGACCGTCGGTGGTCGGGACCGTTAGCGGACGGCGCCGGTGAGGGCGGCCCGGTCGAGGGCCTCGCGGGTGACGGCCGCGAGCTTTCCGGGGTCGTCCTCCTCGGTCGCCCAGGCCACATGCCCGTCGGGGCGGATGAGCGCGGCGCTGACGTGCGCCCATGGGGCGTGGTCCCCGGTGAGCGTGCCGGTGCGGGTGACGAAGGGGCCGGCCAAGGAGCCGACCAAGGTGCCGTCCTCGGCGGTGGCCAGGGACGATCCCTGATCGTCGCGGGGACCACGCAGGTCGAGCAGGACGTAGCGACCGCTCCGCAGCAGGGCGAACACGGTGTCGCCGCCGTCGGTGAAGGTGAGGTTCGGCGCCCGTCGGCCGGTGAGCGGGTGCGCGTCGGCGGTGGGGGCGTCGTAGGCGACATGCAGCCCGGACAGGCGCTCGCCCAGGGTCCGACTCAGCTCCGGCTGCTCGGCGACGAGTTTGCCGAGCAGCGAGCGCAGTCGCTGGCCGTCGGGGGTGAACGCGGAGAGCAGGGCCGTCTGGGCGGCGGTGTGCTCCAGCAGGTCGGCGCCGACCGGGTGGCGCTCGTCGTGGTACGTGTCGAGCAGGCCGGCCGGCGCCCGGCCCTGGATGGTGGCCGCGAGTTTCCAGCCGAGGTTGGTGGCGTCCTGGACGCCGACGTTGAGCCCCACCCCGCCCGCGGGCATGTGCTGGTGGGCGGCGTCGCCGGCGAGGACCACCCGGCCCTTGACGTAACTCTCCGCCTGGCGGCTGGTGTTGCTGTAGCGGGACAGCCAGGTTGGCGAGTGCAGACCGAAGTCGGTACCGGTGACCTGCCGGACGTTCGCCCGCAGTTCCTCCAGGGTGAGGTCGCCGGGCCAGTCGGTGCGGACGTCGGAGGGCACGGTGCCCACGATGCGGTGCAGGCCGCCCGGCAGCGCGACGATCATCAGGAGGCCGTCGATGCCGGTCCTGCTGAACGCCACACCGGGCGGGGGCTCGTCCAGGACGACATCGCCGAGGAAGCCCAGCACGGTGAAGTCGTCGCCCGGGTACGGGATTTGGGCGCTCGTGCGGACCGTGCTGCGGGTGCCGTCGCAGCCGGCGACGTAGAGCGCTTCCTCGTCGTACGGGCCGTCGGGGCCCTCGATGTGCACGGTGACCGAGTCGGGGGTCTCGGTCAGGCCGGTGACGCGGTGGCCGCGGCGGATGTCCGCGCCGGCCGCCCGGGCCTGGACCTCGAACAGTTCCTCGGTACGGCTCTGGAGCAGCGCCAGGGTGAAGGGGAAGTCGGTCTCCAGCAGGCCGAAGTCGAGCCGGCTGTCGAGGACCGCGAAGTGCCCGCTGGGGATGTGCAGGCCCTCTTCGAGGAAGGGCTGCTCCAGGCCGCGGGAGGCGAGCAGCTCGATGGTGCGGGGGTGGACGGTGAGCGCCTTGGAGTTCGGATCGCGCTCCGGGCGCGGCTCCAGGACGGTGACCGTGATGCCGGCGAGCCGCAGCTCCGCGGCCAGCCAGAGCCCGACGGGACCTGCTCCCGCGATGACGACCTGCTGATTCATCGTCATCGTGACGCTCCGATGCCGTGGGCGAACGCGGAAGTCCAGGCCGCTACGGCCCGGCGGCTGGCGCGGATGCCCGGGGCCAGGACGTCGAACATGTGCGGTACGCCGGGTACGAGGTGGAGTTCGACGGAGTTGCCGGCCGCGCTCAGCCGGGCGGCGAACTCCAGCGCTTCGTCCCGTGCCGGATCGACCCCGTCGACCAGGATGTAGCTGGCCGGCAGATCCCTCAGGTCCTTCGCCCGGCCCGGCACGGCGTAACCGGCCTCCGGATCGCTCCCCTGAAGGTAGAACTCCCAACCGGCCGCCGCCCCTTGCCGGTTGAAGAGTTTCGGATCGGTGACGGCCCGGGCCGACTCGCTCTCCAGACGGTCGTCGAGAACCGGATATCCGAGGTGGAGGTACCTGATGCGCGGCCCCTGCCGATCACGGGCGGCAAGCGCCACAGCCGCCACCAGGGCGGCACCGGCGGAGTGCCCGCCCAATGCCAGCCTCGCTACGTCGACTCCCAGGGCGTCCGCTTCGTCGACGACCCAGCGCAGCGCGGCGTAGCAGTCGTCGAACGCGGCGGGGTAGGGATGCTCCGGGGCGAGCCGGTAGTCCGGGGCGACGATGGCGATACCCAGCTCCGCGACCAGCCGCCGGCAGGTGGCGTCCTCCGCGTTGGGCCCGCCGAGGACGAACCCGCCCCCGTGGATCCAGACCGCCACGGGCAGCGGAGCGGCGCCCCTGGCCACGGGGGTGTAGAGCCGCAGGCTCAGCACGTGCCCCTCCGCACCCTCCACGGCGACCTCACGGTCCTCGACGTTCACCTCGCCGTCCGACTTGCCATCACCGCTGGCCGCGCTCAGGGCGACGCGAGCCCCCTGCACATCGGCGAAAACGTCCATTTCCGGTAGCAACTCATAAACCGGAAGAAACTCAGGATCCAGGAACACAGCCCACTCCTCACCTCTTGGGCACTGAACGGTATCGCCCACTTGTCCAGTGGACAAGAGCGTTCGCCGATATTGTTGGCCACCGGACAAGAGCAGTCACGGAGGATGGAGGAAGGCACCATGGGCATCAGCCGTGCGGAGGTCGTCGATGCGGCAGTCGACGTGCTCGACGAGCAGGGCCTGGACAAGGTGACCATGCGGGCCGTCGCGGACCGGCTGGGCGTGCAGCACAACACCGTCCGATGGCACGTGGAGAACAAGCAGCGACTGCTCGTCCTCATGTCGGACGCCATCCTCGCGGGGCTGGACGTCACCGACCTCCCCACGCAGTGGGACGACCGCTTCCGCGCCCTCGCCCACTGGAGCCGGCGAGCCCTCCTGGCCCACCGCGACGGAGCACGCCTGCTCTCAGGAATCGCGACCACGGAGATCAACACGTACCGCTTGGGCGACACGATGATCCAGACCCTGCTGGACGCGGGTTTCCCACCCCGGACAGCGGCCTGGGCGAACTGGACCGTGTTCTACCTGATCCTGGGCATCACCCAGGAACAGCAGGCCCAGTCCGCCGACGCCCCCGACCCCGTACTGGCCTTCGACGACGACGCGTTCCCGGCCCTGCGCAAGGCCTCCGCCTACGTCATCGCCGGCACCTTCGACGAACGCTTCGAGTTCGCACTGGACATGCAAATGACGGCCCTGCGGGTGGAGTTGGCCCGAACGGACACCGAGTGAGCGCTGCCAGGCGGTAGATGGGCCCAGCCCTACGACTGAAGTTCGAGCAGCTGCTTCCGCACATGATCCAGCGCACCCGCACGGCGACCTGGCACCCGACTCCTCAACTCGGCGAGCGTGAGACCGAGTTCACGGGCGGGTGCGGGGTCGTGGATCTGCCCCCACTGATGATGAGCCCGGTCCACAGCCGCCTCGACGGCCGCCGTACCCGGCGCCTGCCCCACCGCCAGCCGCGCGACCGCCACCGCGAGCCAGGCCCGGCAACTGCGCACCGGATCCCCGGCCAACATCGCCAGATCGGCCCGCACTTCGATCCAGTGCAGCGCTTCTTCGGAACCCCGCCCGTGCGCCCGTACGGCGGCCTGCTCGTGCTCGGCGGCAAGGGCATCGGCATCGAGATGACGCCCGGCTTGCGCGGCGGAGGCGACGGCGATATGCGGGTCGTTGTCGGGGTTTGGCGGGGCGCTGTCGGGGTTTGGCGCGGCATTGTCGTGGCTTGTGGGGGCGTTGTGGGGGTTTGACGGGGCGCCATATTGGCTTGTTGGGGCGCTGTCGGGGCTCGGCGGGGCGCCATATTGGCTTCGCCGCGCACCTTCCTGAGTTGGTGGCGCACTGTTCCGGCTTTGCGGTGCACCCTCCTGGTCGCGCGGCACGCCGTCTTGGCTTCGCCCTGCACCCTCCTGGCCTTGCCGTGCGGTTTCGTGGCTTGGCGACGCACTGTTCCGGTCTTGCCGCGTACCTTCCTCGCTTGGCCGTGCATCCTCCTGGCCCCGCGACGCGCTGACCTGGCTCCGCAGCTCACTGACCTCGCCCTGAACGGCACTTTTTCCACTCACGCCGGCAAAATCCAGCCCGTCCGGCGTTTGAGGACGAGGCCCCTTCAGGGCCGATGGGGGTCTGGGGGCGGAGCCCCCAGGGACGCCCGCACCAACACCCGGCGCGGCAAAAGCCGGTACGGCAACACCCGACGCACCCACACCCGGCACACCGACACCCGGTACAGCAACAACTGGCACACCCACACCCGGCACGGCACCCCCCGGCGCGGACAACAGCACATCCGCGTACCCCTCCGCCCCAAGCCGCCCCAACGCCTGCTGATGCAACTCCTCCACCGGCGGACGCCACCCGCTGCGCAGAATCGTCGCGACCGCCTTCATGTACGACGGCACAGCCACCCCCCGCCGAGCAGGCGGCGGTGCGATGCGACCGTAAACCGCGTTCGTGCGGCCGGAGTCGAGTGGATGGACGCGCAGCCACTGCCAGGTCTCCGCGTCGGCATGGAGGTCGAGCAGCAACGTC
>Ga0307517_10009854_pt1 | contig 13462 bp, 13 predicted proteins | sample 23_EM_MG_FD_194515 | JGI IMG/M metagenome (GOLD analysis project Ga0307517, IMG submission 194515) | Populus trichocarpa ectomycorrhiza microbial communities from riparian zone in the Pacific Northwest, United States - 23_EM | ecosystem: Host-associated > Plants > Roots > Unclassified | place...
CTTTAAAAATAATAACTATTTTATTAAAAAAAAAAAAAAAAAAAAAAAAACAACAACCAAGGGATAGGATCTTCACGCAACCATCTAAGTACTTTTCTATACTCAAGATATTGCAATACGATTACGCTTTACTTTCTTTACATACACTCCTCCTCTATGACAGCCTACGCTCTAAGAACCTGGAGACTATTGTGATAGTCTCGACAGGTTGCCCGAACATAGGACTATTGTGATAGTTCTATCAAGCACGAGAATCCACCCATCTTACTATCTGAAGAGATAGTACTTCTCACGAACGATCCAAGACAAGCAAGCCAGTTCCGTACTATCTGAAGAGATTGTATATTCTTACGCCTTGGTGCAGAAAAGCGAGACTTGCTTACGTAGGAGGCGACAGTCGTTGCCTGTTGCATACTTGCTCAACAATAGGATTGTTACACCATAACGAACCAGAGCGCCGACTAAGAAGCCCACTAACCCGTCCCTACCTGCTGGATATCCTCCGCCACGTCCGTGGCTCACAATACGACCGCATTGTACTTCCGGCCGCCTTTACCTTAGCTTTTGCCGCATTCCTCCGGGTAGGAGAATTCACCTACCGCGAGATTGATAAGCAATTCGGCCGTTCCTTTTCCAGATAGTTTCTTACAAAGCAGAGCATCAAAGTCTCCCGCGACGCGATATACCTACAACTGACTATCTCTGCATCCAAAACGGATCCCTTCCGCAAGGGCATTACCCTCAGAATTGCAGCGACACAGGATGAGGGGTGCCCAGTACGGGCCATGAGACAACTCCAGGCGAGCGACACACACCGGCCCCACCACACCCCGCTTTTTTGTATTGGAAAACACACACAGCAAGCCTTCACACGCGAACACGTAGTCCACCAACTACAACATATAGCTACCACGGCGGGCTTGGGCCAGGTGAAGTGGAACGGGCATAGCTTCTGTAGAGGAGCAGCAACGTGGGCGGCGCAGGTTGGACTTGCGGACACCGAGATCTAGACACTAGGCAGGTGGTGTTCAGATGCCTACAAGGTGTATATCGAATATACTCAAGAAGAACGATTCAGATTGTCCCATCGTTTTCAGCATAACGGTACCGCCTAGTAGTCACACCGACGAGCCTGCCTCAATTTTGGAGGGAGAGATTACCCCCAGCACGGCAGGCTAGTCCTCCTGCCTCACTCTGGGATACTTTGGCGGTAACCATCTCCCACGGCAAGGGCAGCGGCTACCTTCCCAAAAGCCTCCCCCAGTAGAACAGCTTGAGCGCGGAGTGAGAAGATAGTTATGGTTCTTTTCCTTGGATTTCTTTGGGTGTTATTTATTCCGGATTTGTGATATACTTTGTTTCCTTCCTCTCTTATCTATCTTTAATATACTGGTTCGGCTTTGGAAAATTGGATGGAGGGTTGGAACAACCCATTGCCAATTGGGCAAAGCGCATCGGAGCTCACGCAGGGGTAGCAACCGTGTCCCGGTTCCTGGCGGATGAAGGTATTCCCGGTTGCTGGGCCAGGGCGGGGTCATAGCTCTGAGACCCCGAATCCCCAGACCCCCAATACATACTCCAGCTTCCAGCTTCTCGACCATCTGATCACCACGCTTCCTACAACCCGCTTCCTACGACCCACTTCCTACATCTCGCGTTCTTTACCCACCCGCCACCCCCACATCACCCCAAGGTGCCCGCATTTCCATCTTGGGATACTTTGGTGGTAACCATCTCCCACGGCAAGGGCAGCGGCTACCTTCCCAAAAGCCTCCCGCAGTGGAACAGCTTGAACTCGGAGTGAGAAGATAGTTATGGTTCTTTTCCTTGGATTTCTTTGGGTGTTATTTATTCCGGATTTGTGATGTACTTTGTTTCCTTCCTCTCTTATCTATCTTTAATATACTGGTTCGGCTTTGGAAAATTGGGAGAAGCTTGTTCAATTGCTGGAGTTTGACGTCTTTTTTTTTTTTTCCATTCTGAACCTATTAAAATTGTTAGTATCATTCTCATTACTGGAAAGGGACAAGCCTACTGCCTCATTGCCCAAGACAGCTCTGTAGTTAACTGTTGTTTGGTTGATGGCTGTTTGGTTGACAAGGTGGTGGAGCTGAAGGGTTGTTGTCGGTGTGTGGTGAAGATAGCTTGCTTGCTTTCTCTTCGTCTTTCAACCTGGCTTGGCATGCGCTTACTAATACAATCTCGCTATCCCTTCGTTCGTTCCCGTTTTTCAGGCCCAGGCACACCAATTTTAGTTCGCGTTTAGGGCGAAGCTAAAGTATGGTTGTGTCTCCGAAAGGTAACGATAGACAGCACACTGAGGTGGGTCAAGGTCGGGCTAAGTACTCGTACTCACACCATAGTCGGGAGCAAATCTACGCAGAAAACCTGGTTTCCATCATGACAATACTGAGCAGTACTCACGTAGCACTGTTCTGAGCACTACACCACCTCTGAAGCACCAAGTTTTTCATATCACGATTACCCAACTAAGCTACTCGTGTGTCTTTGCCAAGAATACCTCCGCTAGCCGGAGGTGAGGTACCTTCGCACTAAAAGTGAACTATGACAACAGCAACAACCAGTAGCAATATGAGCGAGCAAAGAATAGTGATGGCATTCTGGTGTACCAAGTTTCAATATTCCTTGCTTCTCAATACGCCTGTCGAACAAAATCACTGATTATAATTTGGTGATGCCGCAAGGAAAGAGCCTGTCGATAGCTTTGAGAGGAGCAGTTTTAGGAATGAGAGAGGGGGCTGGAATGAGTTATGAGGAGATAAAGGATGTTCTTGGAAGGAGCGTTTCTGCAGAAGCAATTAAGAGAATATGCTATCGTGCAAAGGTATTTCTGATACCTTTGGATTGAAATGACAATTGCTAAACAGGAAATACAGGATCGTGCCAGAGGCAATACAAGCTTTTCTGAGCTACTGAACCACCTTGATGATAAGGAGAGATCTGAGCCAGCTATCCCGCAAAAGGTTCCCAAAGGCTCTGCAGAATCTGAAGCACTACGAGAGCTAGCACTTCGGGACCTAGAGCACTCGCAAAAGACGTATCCTGAGATTGCTCGAGAGGCTGGAGTCGATATATCCCGTTCATATGCTTACAAAATTATGAGTGAACACCACAATCTTGGACGATTTGATCCCCGCCATAAGCCAAGATTAACCAAGCAAGACCATGCTGCTCGGGTGCAGTTTGCTGATTGGGCTCTGAATCTTCCAATTGAAGCCTTTGCTTTTACCGATGAATCGTGGATTGAAATTGGTGGGACCCGAGGCCGGCAGAAAATTACACGCCCACGAGGTTCAAACCCATATGACTTTGTTGTTCCTTCCGACAAGCCTCTCTTTACTCTCATGTTATCAGCCTGTGTATCCCTTGGGCATAAAGGTACACTATACATTTGGGAAAAGGAAACGAAGGAGGAAAGGATAGTAAATGCTCAAGAGCTGCAGGCAGAAAATGAAGCAAAAGCTCAACGAGTTGCCGAAAAGCGGAAACGAGCAACCCAGCCCGGAACTGAGGAATACGAGTTCCTTCAAGAGAAAAATAAAAAAATAAAGGAGTATAATGCACAAAGAAAGCCGGGAGAGCCACGAAAGAGATACCAGATTCCAAAGTGGGAGTTTGGTGAGGAAATCAGAGAGCGAAGTGCTGGGGAAGGATTTGATTGGTTCATGTAGCGGAAGGATGTTTTACATCCTCTAGTTTATCCATTTCTTGAGGCTGTTAGCAAGGCGCGTCAGATGCCAATATGGTTAATTGAGGATAATGCCGGCAATCATACCCAGGCTGCCCGACTCGATGCTGAAGAAGCTAAGGCAAGGGGTATTCATCGCATACCTCATAAGGACTCACCAGTTTATGGTCTTCCAGTATGGCCAGCAAACTCCCCCGACATCAACAAAATCGAACCTCTTTGGCGAGTACTCAAGGACCGTATTGCCAAATATCCAAGACCTAAAGGGCAGGGACGGAACGAGATTGAGCGATTTAAGGATATCATATGGAAGGAATGGCATGCTATTCCACAGGAGGTTATTGATAATTACTGTCACGCTTTTCATCCCAATTTACGTCGTCTGAAGGAGAATGGTGGAAAAAATAACTTTAATGCCTGAGGTTTCTTCTACGCTGTTTGGTTAGTGCAGTGGACTTGCCAGTGGAGCAATCATGCGAATGTTTTTCTGACTTTTCATTTCCATATTTTCCTACTCTTTTTACATGGTTATTACTCTCTTTTACTTTTCAGGATGCTGATATTTAATGTATGGGCTCGGAGGTGGTTGTATATTTATCAGTTACTATGCCTTATTGTGGAGGTCCGTATTCTTCATGTCCCGCAATCAGGGCTGGGCCTAGAAAGTACCTCACTTTCGGTTAACGGAGGTATTCTTGGCAAAGACGCACGAGTATCTCCTTGACTGGTGCGACAGTGGAAAATGTTGTACCGCCCCTGTCAGTGTCTGAGACACTGGTTAATAAGCAGAATTTGTTAATTACTACAAATTCGCAGATGTGAAAACTTGAGACCATGGCTAATATTAACAGTATGACCAGACCAACGCGCATCATCACTGAAGAATACTGAAGCAGGTGCCTTAGTCAGCAGTGTCTTAAACATGACAGGGGCGGTACAACATTTTCCACTGTCGCACCAGTCAAGGAGATAGCAGCAGTGAAGGGGGTACTGGCACCACCCTTCATGTTCATCATATGCCTCTTACATCATAGTTGTCACAATTATCCCTAACTTTGCTCTCTTTAGTTACTTTACCACCGATCGCTTCCACTACCAGCTGTGCCCGTACTAGGCGTGTGGGTCTGAAAACGAACGAAGGGATGGGTGCCAATCTCGCGACCGGTGCAACCGGTCTAAGTTGATATCGCCGCCGGCAGTCTCAAGGGAGTTTTAGCGGTATGCAGTCCTTTAAACAAAAAAACCTCTTTGACATTACGAGAACGGGAGGCAGGGAGGTGCCGCGGCGATCGAATTCTCACTCGGGACTTTAGTCTAATACTGTTGGAAGTCTTGCTTCCATGCGACGGAACGTACGAATATGTCCGGATATCTGCCGGGGGGGGCTGGGATATCGGGATCTAGGAAATGGCGAGAGTCATATTGATGTAGATTGATGCTGCTAGTTCTTGTAAGTAGTGTAGTCTCAGGCGGACTGATGGATGGGAGAGGGATGTTGAGATGGCGGATCTTTCTTTTATCGATACAGCCCCATTACTGATACCTTGCCTTTCGCCTCCGCAGTTTTGTGTGGGGATTATTAGAAACCGGAAGGAAAAAAATAAGCTTTGCCTCTGTAGAGAATTGTATAGGATTAGTAGAAATAGTTCTTTATCTTTACTGACTCCTCTAAGTATACTCGTAATTGCCCAACTTTTGTAAAAATGACCGCTATTGCAGATGGGCAATTTTTTGAGGCTCCGGGCAATATTTTGCCCATGTGCAATAGCAGTGGTTTTTACAATCGTTAGGCAATTACGAGTACGGTAGCATCCCTCGATTCCTGAGAAATGGCTATCAGCAAATGGAGCCAGGTATGTTGCCAAGGGGATTACCCTACGAATATTATTATCTGGGGCTGAAGCTCAATGTTATCGGGAATAATTACAGGGGGGATGCAAGTGTTTCCGAGCAGTGTCGCTATTGGGTCACTAATGCGTTCTGCTCAACCAATACGGTACTAAAGTGCAGGCCTTCTTGGCTCCTATCAGCCTCGGATACCGGGAGTGTATGGAACTCGGGTATGATGCGAGTAGTGGTAGCAATGCTCCCTACTGGAGTTTCGGGCGCGTGGGGTGCATCGGGGGGGGGGTCTAGAAAGAGTTGCTAGAATATGCGAAGAGACAAGCAAGGTGAGGCTATAGCTGTCTCTCTCGCGAGTGTACGAGTGGAATCGCGCCCTTGTAATTCCTGCGCGTTGTCGTCGATGCCGCTGTTCTTGCTTCCAATGCAGGCGTGGTCTAAACGTTTCAATATCACCTCAGTCTCAGCCGCGGGGAAGAACGACAAAGTGATGAGGGAAATAGCTAAAAAATTTCCTGTCAGGCTGTGGATTTTCAATTATAGGAGGGTCCAGTTTAGAATCTTAAATTTTAGTCGTGAACGATGATAAAGAGAATTACTAAATAAATTGGATCTGCGGGGATATTACAGTACTTAGTGCTCAACTCAGTCAAGGGGAGTCTCCCCGGGCCGAAAATATCAGCGAGGCTGTCTGCCCATTATCTGGCGAAGCGAAGAGGTATAGCTACCAAATATGCAAAAGAATGCCTGATTCGCAGTGATGTGTAGTTCACGAGTGCGAGCAGTAAGATAATTTCTCCCTTGATATCATATGCCTCATCTTCCTATCCCAGTTTTGAAGATTAGGGTGGGGGACTTGGTTATGTTTACTTTACCCTTATGCACGCTCGGGGGCTATGAACTACCAGTATGGGGGAAGGGTTTCATATCACAAATACTTTGGTCGAGCGATGTATCATAGACTATTGTGACCTATGCTTGCACAGCACAGCGTCATGGTTGACAGGAATCTCAGCTCGAGCGAGGCGGAGTTAGTCTCCGCAGCAGTGTTCGCAGCCGTCCGGGGGCCCGGCGGGGCCCCGCGGGGGGACTGCCAAGAGCCCCAGACGGGACGGGACGGCTAGCTGTAGTCCGTCCGGGGCGCTTTAAGGGCAGGACCGCCGTCTTTAGGCAGGACGGCGGGCCCTACAGGGTGAGACATGTTAGTGCAGGGCAGGGGGATGGACGGCAGGGGACGGCCGGGGACAGGTGAGGACAGCCGGGGATGGGTGAGGACGGCCGGAGATGGGTGAGGACGGCGGGGGACGGCGGGGGACGGCACGAATGATGTCTCATGATGCTATATGATTGGTTCGGAGGTGCATTATTTCAACTTCGGCTAGTACCGGAGGTCCAAGTGCTGGACTACAGTCCCCTATAGTCCGTTCGGTCCTAACCTTCCCGGGCGTAGTCCGTCCTAGCACCCCAAAAAAGACGGACTATGAGCCGTAGTCCGTCCCGTCCTACTCCGAAGACGGACGGACTGGACGACTGAGAACACTGCACACATCTGGTGGGCGGCTTTGAAGGGGCACGATGAGATAGTAAGAGTGCTTTGGGAACGAAAGGACGTCAATCCCAATCACGCAGGCACCAAGCTTGGCCAGACTCCACTCTCGTGGGCGGCCGAGAGAGGGAATAAGGGGGTAGTAAAGATGCTTCTGGAACAAAAGGACGTCAATCCCAACTGGGAAAGCAAATCTGGCAAGACACCACTCTGGTTGGCGGTTTTGAATGGGCACGATGAGATAGTAAGGGCGATCTTGAAACGCGAGGACGTCAATCCCGATCACGCAGACACTGAATATGGCCAGACTCTACTCTCGTGGGCGGCCGAGAAAGGGAATAAGGGGTTAGTAACGATGCTTTTGAAACGAGAGGACGTCAATCTCAACAGGGAAAACAAATCTGCCAAGACACCACTCTGGTGGGCGGCTTTGAAGGGGCAGGATGAGATAGTAAGGGTGCTTTTGGAACGAAAGGGGTTTAACCCTGATCAAGTAGACACCACATATAGCCAGACTCTACTCTCGTGGGCGGCCGGGGTAGGGAATAATGGGGCAGTCAAGATGCTTTTGGAACGAGAGGACGTCAATCCCAACTGGGAAAGTAAATCTGGCAAGACTCCACTCTGTTGGGCGGTTTTGAAGGGGCACGATGAGATAGTAAGGGTGCTTTTGGAACGTGAGGATATTGATCCCAATCCCGCAGACACCAAATATGGCCAGACTCTACTTTCGTTAGCGGTTAGGAGAGGGAATAAGGGGGTAGTAAAGATGCTTTTAGAACGAGGGGACGTCAATCCCAACTGGGAAAACAAATCTGGCAAGACTCCACTCTGTTGGGCGGCTTTGAATGGGGACGATGAGATAGTAAGGGAGTTTTTGGAACGGAAGGACGTCAATCCCGAACACCCAGACACCGAACATGGCCGGACTCCACTCTCGTGGGCCGCTAGTAGGGGGAATAGGGGGGTAGTAAAGATTCTTTTGAAACGAGAGGACGTGAATCCCGACCGGGGGGACAAATCTGGCAAGACACAACTTGGTTGGGCGGCTTCGGAGGGGCACGAGGAGATAGTAAAGATGATTTCGCAACCAAAGGACGTCAATCCCAACCAATCAGACATCCAAAATGGCCGAACACCGCTCCCCCCGAGTGCGGATCGTGGGCATGACGAGGTAGTCTAGGTGCTTTTGGGATAGAGTGATATCCCCCCTTCCATCCGGGAAAACGAGAACCAAACACCACTATCGTTAGCTCTCCCTGAAGGGCATGCTGGAGTCGCGAGGATCCTGCTAGGACTGGGTGATGTTAATTCCAAAAAAAGGCAGTAATGGTGGCCAGGCCTCTCTCCCGCCCTTAGCTCGGCCTATAGATGAGTTTATGGAGATGCAGTTCAGTTCTCATGATCCTTATACCGACACCACTAACTCTAATACACAACCTAGGCTCATCCAGGGGGCCCACGGTGAGCAGCTGAGGTTACCCAACTCCAGGGTTCTGTTTCAAATTCCGCAGCTCACTGCTCAACCCACCGATCCTGGTAGTCCCGGCTTTTTTCCATCCGGCCACGAAAGTTTTCCCACGGCCCAAAAAACCTACGACTCACCCTAACAACCACTAGCCAATGACCTGTGTTCTGTCATCGCCTCTCGTTGTCTTTTCACTTTTCTCCTCCATATCCCTCCCCCCTCGCTATCCGATACATTCACATTCTACAGGCACTTGCAAGGCGGGGGGGTTGCTGTGGCAAAGTTTTACATGTAATTAGGCATTTGCAAAAGTATTTTACTAGTTTCTTCTGGCGATCACTATTCATCAAAATTTTGATTCTCCTCGCGTGTTCCGTGCTTTGGAGTTCTGATTAGGCCTTGTCCTATCGTCATATTCTCCCTCTTCATTCCTGATGTACCATTCTTTTTAACCTGGTATTTTTCTTACATTTGACATTTGGAGATTGTGATGTATATTAAGATACGACTTGTGATAAGCAATTTTGTAGAATGGATGGTGAATTCGGGGCTCGTCCTAAATTCGTGAGCCACTGGTTTATCCCCCCCGGGCCGCCCCCCCCCACTGGCGCTAAGCTGTCACCTGCCGTCTCCTTTACGGACTGCCATACTCCAATAATTTTTACGCTATCATTTATAATGTCAGGGGGTGTCCCAAAGGGTTGAAGTACAACCCTAACTCCAACTGACTAGGCATCATTTTTAACACAGGCAAATAGTCCCGCTAGGAGCAACCAAAGGGCTGAGAATTGGTGCGGACTATTTAAACTAGATTCTATAGGTGTATCAGGTCCCGAGCTCGCCTGTCTTGGTGATATCTCTGGAGTTGACATTGGACATAGCCCTGATATAATATAGGGGTATTACCATGATGTAAAAACTTGAATAATATGGCAGCCCTGGAAAGGCCTTTAGGAGCTAGGGTATAGTATAGGTACTGTTTCCGTTGTTTGCAGAGCGTAGTCACTTATTTTACGGCAATCACTGATGCGAAAGAGTCGGGCCCCGGAATTCATCAGGGACTACTCGAGTGAACTGTGTTAGTATTAGCGCGACAGCGCCCCCGTGCATAAATCAAAGTTAGAAGTCAGAAGTTCTAAGCCTTGGCAGCCGTGCGCGAGGCAACGCCTGAGAGGAGCAACGAATAAGCAAGGATACAAACTTCTTGCTGTGAAGAAGTTTTCTTCCCTCTCAATTATTCGCCAAGAGTTCCTTTTGAACAATTATTGGGTGGTGAGGCGCAGTGGATCCAATCCTAAGTTACCGAGCAACACAAAACTTTTATTGATACGAACAACGATATAATAGAAGAAAGATATTAGAGAATAACAAAGAATAAAGAAATCGTGTGCAAGAACGAATGACTTTGACAAGACAAGTGATGACCGTAGAACCGTGAGAGAAAGATGCGATGAGTGAGATGAACTACTAAACGAACAAAGGGAAGAACATGCTGCCTTATATCCTTATCAACAGAGAACTTTCTTCCCCGGCATACTTCCTGCGCATGCCGGATTCTTCTCCAACTTTCCATCTCTAGGCCTTCCTTCTGTTTCACTTTGCCGTAACACTTCCGAGGTAAGAACTCCATGGCCTAGGGTACAGTTATCTCAGATGCCTCGGATTGAGTTGATGGCCAAGGGTGCGGTAGCTGTTCGGCTATTAGCTGTTGTTCGTGTTTCATTGTCCGTCGATTGGTGGTTGATGGTGTCGCATCAGGTATGCAGGGTGGTGGTATTGGATCGTAAGAAGCTAACGGTTGTGGAACGCTGTCGAAGCGACCATGGTTAATAATATCGTAGATGCTTTTGGCCTTATGCAGGAACAAAAGTTTGTATGTGGTGAGCAGCTTAAAATCAGAAATCTCCAACAGTTCCAACTTTCCTTTCAACTTCCAACTTTGATTCTTACGCGGGGCACCGTCACTCTATTGTTCGCATAAATAACCGAACATCGCGATGCAATGGGGGACACCTTCTCAATACAGTATCCGGCTCCTCAACAAGTGGCTGCCATAACCACGACTAATAAATATTTAAAAATAAAATAAATACATAATCCTAATTAGTATCATAACTTACCATTTATCTGCCTCAAGATTATGATTTTTGTCGTGGTAAAGGTATGGCGGGGTTCGGGAGTGCGGGGCAGGGGTTGCGATGTGGCGCTGTAGAACATTGCTGGGTCAAATGTTCCGTTATTTACTCGGGTGCAAATCAGAGATCCGGGAAGAGTGACCTCGATATCTATGTTGTAACTATACATTTTATTTGTCACTTCTTCCGGATCTTTAATTTGCGCCCGAGTATGCTAAGGTACAATATCTCCTAAGCGTGGAAATGATTGGGCGGCTGTTGCCACAGGAGGAGCCACATCGCCCCTCTTTCTTCACCTTTGCTGAAAGAAAGTTTTGTAGACTCCCCTTCTAATCCTACATATTGCTCTTTCAGACCATTTCTGTTCTCGACCAACATTTTGGTTAGATTATAGCCTAGACTACACACATGGAGGTTCGGCGACAACAGTGCCAACTATGGCAACACATCGGGAGCTACGATAGAACAGTTGATGGACCCAAGCCCTCCACGAGTGCATTTCCATCTACGACAATGCCGTTGTTGCCTGTAATCTAATCCCAGCCCCCAGCGATTCCCCGGCTCCTCCGTTGGGACATACGCTACAAAAAAGCCGTTACGGACCACTCCTCTGAAAAGCTACTGTACAATCTAGTCGTATGCTTGCTGTCCATCAACTAATCCGACACCTGGCTGACCCCTCCAGCCAGAAAACATGATGACAATTCTTCTTCAGGGTCAAATCAATACCTAACTACACAAACCCCGCCGGATACCACGCACAATTCTCAGAACGGTCACCCGTCGAACAATACACCTTAGGGAATTCCGCCTGCACTAGCCTCAGGCCCACCAGCTCCCATGAATAATGCTCAACCTGATGCTCGGTATTGGCATGCACTTGTTCAAGATTCCAAGTTACGCATGTGCCCAAGCCTTATTGTGTTCCGGCGTGTTGCAGCATGCATAGTGAATATATTCTCTCGGTTTTCGGGGGTGTGCTAATAATCGCATAACCAAGCATGCATTTTCGATCATTCACCACCCTGTTTCCTTTCTCCAACCAAGATTTTGATGAACTATGCGACGCTATTAACTTATAGTGATCGCCAAACAAGTATGTTTTGACTCCGGCTCTGAATTGCGCAAAACTCACGGTTATAGAATTTTTTTCGAAAGCACGAACCCATCTCAGCATCCTTATAGACCTCTACAATAAGCTAAATTGTCAATACCTTCTGATACCACATCCCATCGGCGATGGAAAACGTCGACCCCCGCAACCGGTATTAACAATCGACGGTTTCGAACATTGGATGCTCATAAATATTCTACCGAATCTAGATGAAGAATATCAACCTCTAACAGCCCTCCTCCGAGCTCCAACGCGCATGGTAATCGATTTAGCTGCACTGCGGCCGGTACAAATTACCTCAATCCCCCGCTCGGCATTCCCGGCACCCCCAAATGAGTGGGTCACCAAGAACTATTCAGGGCTTCTCGAGCCCTCGACTCCACCGCCGGCCGCGCCGAAGAGATAGTGGAGGTCCCGCGCATAGAAGACGCCCGGAAATAACTCGCCTACATTCAGCAAAAATCCACCGAGACGCAATTGGAAACCCGCAAAACACAAGCGGAGTTGGTGAGCACGCGAAAAAAGCTGGACTGGATAAAGACGAAGTTGTCGGGCACGCAATCCCTGGAGTTTTGGACTTCTACGGCGAAACGATACACGGCGAAACGAAATGCGGCGAGTGACAAGTGGTGAAACGAAACGAAAACGCCAAGCAACTCACCACGAAAGCGATCGCACACTTCAGGGGCGGGGAAAAATCTTTTCATTAACAATAACCTCATGCTCAACGACAACTCTCGATACTCGATGCTCTCTCTAACTAACTAAGGGCGATCACAGGGATATATATCAATCACAAAGACATCATATCCATCCATGAGGCACCACGCTACTCCATGTGAATCTCTCCTTCCCCCTGTGAGCACTCCCGGCTAACTAAAAGGAAAACAAGCACTTTCCCACCTCCGGGCTTCCAGCTCTCTCACGCTGGCTTTACAGTGCCTGCGCTTTTCTCCCGGATTTCCCGAAAGCTGCGCGATCCCAAAACTATCGCGCATTCCTGTATTCGCAATGCTTTCCCGAACATACAAACCAAATGCCCAAACCCGAACTGCATACCCGAAGCCAAAGCGAGTCTCTGAAGACAAACCCATGCCTGAATCCTCAGCACATCTCCGAGCACAAACCTATGCCCAATGCCGGAGTCATATGCCCGGATCCTCAGCGCATATCCGAAACTACAACCAAGCGCGCTCCCGGAAGCTATCTGAACAAAGGAAGTATCGTGAGAGTATGGCGAGCAGCACCATTTTCGACAGGGAGGAATCCGCACGCAATTGATATTTACTGACCTCTCTACTTATAGGCACAGTATAACATCCCTCGATGCCAGGGAAATGGCTATCCGCAAATGGAAACCGATACTCAAATATACAAATATTGCCCAAGGTATTATCTGATGAATATTATTATCTAAGGCTGAGTCCCCGATGTTATCGGTAAGAGTAGTGCGGTAGGGGGGATGCAAGTATTCTGGAACAGTGTCTGCTATTAGATCACTCATGTGTTCTGCGCAACCAATGTTGTTTTTTCCTTATAATACGTTTCATATGTATATTTCCACTGATAATATCGTATATTTCTCTACTTGGTATGCGTTCCCAGCTTCACCTGTACACGGCGGACATTACTACAGCTAAGACATAAT
>Ga0307517_10009855_pt1 | contig 13462 bp, 16 predicted proteins | sample 23_EM_MG_FD_194515 | JGI IMG/M metagenome (GOLD analysis project Ga0307517, IMG submission 194515) | Populus trichocarpa ectomycorrhiza microbial communities from riparian zone in the Pacific Northwest, United States - 23_EM | ecosystem: Host-associated > Plants > Roots > Unclassified | place...
GGGTGAAGGGCACTCTGGCCGCCTTGCCATTCTGGGTAGCTAATATAGGGTTTTTATACTAGCTAGGGGTACAACCCAGAGACAGAAAGAGGGGGAAGGGGAAAAAGGTGATTGGGGGAGTGCACTCGGCACAGAGAAAGGGAAAAACATGTGAAAGTGAAAGGGGACAGGGAATAAAAGGCAGGGAAATAATAAAGGGGGAAAGGGGAAGAAACATAAAGAGAGGGGCTAGAAAAACGAACCGGAAATCCCAAGTAAAAGGAGGAGTAGCAAGTGTGGGAAATAGCAAATCCGAAAAAGGAAGGAAGGTGATTGGTGTGATCAAAAAGTCCAAGAGTGAGGCTCAAAGGTGGAGAAGGGTCCGGAAGTCGTCCGAAAACGGTCTGGAAGTTGTAGGAATCAAAAGGTAGGGTGGTCCTAGGGTGGGGAATCCATTGGAAGAGGTTTTGAAGCTTCTGGAAGCAAGGGGAAGTGGGGAAGAAATGAGGGGAGATGAGGGGAGATTTCACAATTGGGCCTCCACCGTTCCCCATGAAGAGTTGGAGTTTTGAGGGTTGATTGCAGGTGGATGGGAAGCCTCATCCTCACAGTCTCCAAGAGTTCCGAAGGCAATTGTTGAAATATTCGGAGTCTTCAAAAGTTCGAAAGTGCGGAATTCTCGAAAGTTGTCCAAAAGCTTCAGAAAGCGGGAGAGCATTCGCAAGGTCCACGAAACACGTGGCAGGATAGTGGGAAATAATGTTAGTTAAACCAAAATTAGTTAAACCAAAATTAACTTTCATTATCATCACCAACCTTTTGGTTGGAGAGATACAGATCCCCATGTTGATTAGTGTGGTGGTTCCAGGCATCCATGTGAGAGATTGTTTCTCCCCTTAAAGTCTGGAAGGTCCACCTATTGATAAGAGTGTTGTTGTTGGAAGTAGTGTTGAACATTGTAGAAGAAGTAGATATGGTGTAGACAAAAGAAGATGGATAGGATCCAATAGGGTACATCCCTCAAATAAGCCAAACTTATATAGTTCCTAGGATCCCAGAATCCTCTCCTTCATTCCCATTGGTCCAGGGTGTGATTCCTCTGAGGCTGCCCATTATGTCATCAAAATTACAACACTTATGCATTCCTCCACATCATCTCTGATTTGTTTATCATCACCCTTCATCCTTATTCACTATACCCCTTTTTTGTCATGTGTTCCTCATGACCATTATGACCCACACCCATCACCACCATCTTACTGTGCAATTGGATCTGGTCCAATAGCCATGGTGCGCTCACAGAGTAGTACGGAATCACTGTTCTCTGAGAAGCTCTTGAGCACAGACACCCAATACCCAACAGACAGGACACATTGGAAGGTTTATGAATTGTCTCATCATGAGACCCCTCCCCAACAATGGTCAGGTGATGTACAACCCCCTAATAATCTTCATGTTTTCCCATGACATTGTTTTCCCTTTGTTCTTTCTTATTCATCATTCACACATGACATCATTCCTTATTGTTATGATGATTCATTCTTTCTCACAACCCACTATTGTTCCAATTGTTTATCAATTGTTCCCACACTCTCTTGTATTATTTCCTTTTTAGAAAACCTTTCTTCTTTAGGAAATTTAAGATACAGAAGTTATGTACGATCTATCATGGCCACTCTAATATAAGTACTGGTAGTTTGGTTACAGTATCTCCTTAGCTTTTGTATCTTCAGAAATCCTCCACCCTTCTCAGCCTCCACAGTGCTGTTACAGACAAGTCAGATCTTTTCTTGGAAGAAAACCTTTTGCACCTGATCTGCTCTCCTCCATCTCAGTGTCAGAAATTCGCCCTCTTTTCGCCCTTTTTCCTCTTTTTCCTCACCTTTTTCGGTAAAAACAAAGACTCAAAGACATCACTCCCATGTGCAAGTCACATGATGGCATTACAAGATAATGCTGACTAAAGACAAAGGTAATATCCCTAGAGGATATTATGGAACAACTCTTCCTCCTCCACATCGGACAACGGCACCTCCTCGATGCGGACCTCCTCTACTCTAGGAGTATACCTAGAAGGACGAGTATACTCTGGAAGACAACCTCCCTGAACACTTCCAGCCCTCCACATCCTATCAGCGAGAGCATTCGCCTTCTGATATAATTCTCCCCTCTGCTCATCCACCTCAGCCTGCAAGTCTATCACTGGTTGATAAACTGCATCGGCCTGAGCCCTTTGGATAGCCACCTCTCGACCATCAAACCGAACAACCTATGGAGTAGGGTTAGATTAAGTCAAATCAAATCCAACCCGTACCCCGTACCTCGTATCGCGGAACTTCCTGAACATTGGAAGCCCTCATCACCACAGAGGAACCAGCCTCTATCTCCATCAAACCATCCCTATCGATCACCATATTGTTGACCCTTGAAGTCAAAGCACGAATCTCCTGCGCCTGTGACTCAACCTGGTCAACGTACTCCTCCATCTTCCTATGGTGTTTTGACTCAAGGTCATACACTCTCCCCAGGAGAGCATTGCCCATCGTCTCAACCACATTGTCGATATACTCTTGCGCATGATGTCTCATCAAATATGCCTCCGTGTTCACCTTCTTCACTTCATCCTGAAGTCGGCGAATCTAGGAATATCGATAATCAGTAACAACGATGAAAGAGATCAATCAAGAACGTACCTCCTCTTGAGACCATTTGATCTCTTCAGCAAGTGCTGCACCAACGGCAGCAGTATAACCAATAGATGTCTCAACGACATCGTTCTCATCCTCCGCATCCATATTGGCCTCACAGCCACGAGAAAGCAAAGCCTTCGTGTATTGCCCCATGGCAATACGCTCCAGCTTCTTCCTCGCCATGATGAAATCCTATGACATCATCAACAGTCAACACGTTGCATGATACCCAAAATAGGAAAGTACTCACCTGGACATTGAGATTGTTGAAGTCTTCGTCACTGTTGGCCTCCCCACAGCGGGCGAACACATCTTGAGCCTTAGGGTATGGCTCCTGACAAAAGATACAGTTCTGCCTCCAGGACCTTTGGTTGAAGTCCTGGACAAATTGAACCTGCTCCCCGGTGGTGGAACCAAGAGCACGACGTTCACGATGAGAGAGAGGAGAAGGATGGAGAGAGTGGAAAGACATTGTAGGTAAAAGCTAGCGGGGGATTGCTGAAGGGAAACCTGCCAGACAGGGGACTCTTTATGTGACCACTGCAAACGCTTTTCCTCCAATCGGATCACTTCCACTTATCTCCACGAGGATACCATGAGGAATGACATCATGGTCTGGAACAAGGTCTAGGTCGACCCTTTGCCCTTAGTCTGAACTTTATTTCTATTCATTCATTGGACACTGTTTCATATTTGTATTGGACTTCTAGCTCCCTTGATAGGGGCTATTCAGTTTCGGGCTGTGCTCAGAACTCCGAACAGTTTCACTAGAAGCCTTATTCATTCGGCTTCTAGCTCCACCCTATGCCCTTCCATTTCATCCTTCTATGTTTCATGTTCATCATTTCTCCCACGGCATGAGTCACGCCCTATACCCTATGACTCATGCCTCATGCCTTTCTTATTGTTCTCACTCCACTCCCCCATGCGCTCCATTCACTTATGCTCCACACCCCCATGCGTTCACTCCACTATGCGTCATTCATGACATCATTTATTTACATAGGAGCTGATACCAAACATGGTCTGTGCACAGCGACCTGCTCTAAACTACTTAGTATATTAGTTAGGCTAGATAGTTGCTGTAGCTCCCCAGTTTTGATATCTCAGGAACTCCTGCTATAGTCACATTTGCCTTGTGTGATTGGAGCCCTCGGGATACTTCTTACCTCCTGTATCCTCCTCTCTCCTCAACTCCTATCCTTGTTCAACAGTCGATCGGTCCCTAACCCGGACGCCAGTATAACTTCACAAGGCAAACCTTCGTCTCATTGTTGCCAGTGCTGATCACACTGTACCTCAGGTTCATCAGGGAGCCCTTTGATCTGTACCAGCTGTTAAGGTCTAAAGTCACAAGTTTCGATGGGCTGTAGACTTGTGAAGGCATTAGACTTGTTGCGTACTTCTGATCCAGAGGTTGACTATAGTAGTCACCCTGACACTCAGACCCACCTTCAAATCAATCACATTGGCAACCTCAGCAGAGGTCCCCACTATCGCTCTCTTAGGTCAGTGTCATCGTTCTTGTTTGGTGTTTACGCCTTACCCAAGTGTTGAACCCACGACACTCAAGAACGCTGGCAACTCTTGCGTCTTAGCCAAACAATTAAGCTGTCTGGCTGGTCCGTCACGTGCTGTCACATGATCGGGCGCATGTTCCGCCACCTGACCATGACTCACCACCCCTGGTGACTTGTCATGTGGCCGGCCCTTACCTTTCCTATCTATCAGCCACACTTGTGACTGGCTGCCACACTCCCTTATCACTCACTTTGCCCAGCCACACTTCTGGTTGGTTGTTCTTATTCTTATCGTCTGCCACACTTCTGGTTGGACGCCACACTTTCCTTTAGTACTCCTTGCTTTGCCCCAGCCACACTTCTGACTGGCCCCCACACTCATTCTTCCTTTCTCTATTTATCCCACTGTTGTCAAGCATGTACAAACATGGTCTGTGCGCCCTGGTCTGTGCGCACTCCTAGTAGCTATATAAGCCTCTAGTCCATAGTATTGTATCTCCTTAGTCTTGATAATAATAGGTTACTCTCTCCTCAGTCCCCAGTGAGAGGTTACTTGTTATGTCCCCACTTGGCTCGTGGGTCTCCTTTTACCTTTCGTTACCTCTGGATCTTGTCGTCCAGCCTGCAGAAGTCAGCCCTCATCTGATATCATCTGGACGCCCCCTTGTTTTGCCTCTCCACTAGGAGGCTCGAGGATGGCCCCTAACAGTCAGCTCAGAAGTTGACCAGTCATCACCCCCACAGTGCACTCAACATTGGTGTGTGGACAAGGGAAACCTACCAGAGTAGCCCTAATCAAGCTGTATTAGTTAGATGTCCAGTTGTGTACATTCATCCATTGAAGTCAAGTTTAGTACCTTCTTCAGGCACTGGAAGTTTAGGGTTGGAGTGGCCCTGACATAGGGGTGCAGACCGGCAATGTAATTGTAGTACCAATGTGATTTTTTTTGTCTTGTCTGACTGGTGACTCTGTGAATCATAAGTCATGAGTGAAAAAAGAGGTAAGGAAAATGAATACACTTCAGAGAAGGGAATAAGATCCAATAATAAAAGTTCAAAGAAAACATAGTGTTACAAATGGTCCATAAACAAAGCAAATACTTATGTCCTGACAATCAGTCAGTACCATCAAGACACATGATTTGTCATCTAACCAACAACTCTCACATTATGTCATGACCCCTATGACCATTACAGCACTTACAACATCATCTGATCATCTTACTGTGCAATGGGATCCAGCCCTTTAGCTACAGCATACTTGTGGAGTAGTACAGAATCTGCCATTCTCTGAGAAGTTCTTAAGCACAGGCAACCAATACCCCACAGACAGGATATATTGGAAGGTTTATGAATTGCCTGAATGGCCAGCCCCTCTCTAATGATTAATCAGGTGGTAATTATGTTCTATTGTTCATTAGATATTTTCCCATGATATCCTCCCCTTATTGTTTTTCCTTTGTTATCCCTCACATACAATGACATTGCTCTATTGTCCTGCCAATTTATTCATTCTCATGACCCACTATCACTCCAATCATTTATCAATCATTCACAGATTCCCTTCTATACTTTCCCTTTTGGTATATGTTTCTTCTTTTGGGAATTTTGGGATTGTTGCTAGAGGAGATACATCAGGGCCACCTCCACTATATATACCTGTAGTAGTTAGTGGCTGAGTCTCCTCAGTTTTGTTATCTCAGGAATTCTTCTGCCCTTCTTCACCTCAGTGTGATTAAGGTCAAGTCAGAGATTACTGGGAGACCCTCTTCATCATTTCATTCACCTCCCTCTCCAGACACTTGATGAGCTACCACCAGAGCTATTCCTTCATAAGAAGGTCTTAGAATCCTATTGATAAACTCAACATTTCATTTGGTTTGAAGCACTCATCAGTCTCCAGATAACTTTGCCCCTAGGAGTCTTTTTTACCTATTCAACTCATCTTATTGTGACCTTTGACAACCTACTGGGAGTATCTAGTCAGACTAGACCAGTTTTAGGAAGGTGCAGAACATTCTGAGAGTGTTAGAGTGGAGTAACCCTAACAGAAACCTGATGAAGATGATGAGGAGGTAAGACAACACCTTTGAAGGGTTTGGAGGGGAGTAGGACTGCATTGAGAGAGGAGAGGATGAAGGAGATAGGCCAGGTATAGAGCTTGAAGACTCAAAGGCTCAAAAGTCCTGAAAATAGGCCCAGACTGCCTCATGGAAGGTTCTAAATTGTCAGGTTGCAAGTGAGGACCAAGAACAGGCTCATACATACAAAGAGGTTGTACCTGGATAATGTGCCAGCATAGATTGATATCTTCTGGACTGGATAACACTGTGGCACCTTGGAACCACCTACAACATCAAAGACATGCTTCTGTTGAAGGCACCAAAGGAACTAGATGCTTATGCATTTTAAAGCTGTGAGTTTTATGCCTCTAGGTGTGGTTCCACTTGTTAACCTATTATCTAACCAGCTAATACATGCAAGAACACCCCAATCTAACCCTATACCCCCCATAGAATCCAATTATTGGAAGGGGTTGATCTCCTACCTACAAGTGGGTAGAGCAACATCTACTAGGAGGGCAGGGTTTTATGAATGGTGAAAGGTCACACACACCAACTCCAAAGCAGGTGATACAATGGAGGCAGCTGCTTTCACCAGGCACCAGATAGACTCACAAAGCACCTCCTATATTCAGGCCCAGAGGAGGGTGGGTTTGGACCTAAGACTTTCTATGGACAGCTGGAGCACTTCTATACCATCACCTTCCCAAGAGGGTGTCTGGGACTTCAAATATTTCACCCAATAACATACACCCTTGGGTGCATCCACCAATATAAGCTCAGAATGGGTAACTACAAATCACCCACCTTAACATTCACCTTTACAAAGAGGGAGATGACATCACCAGTGTCCAGTCCTTAGTTGGTCACATCAGATGGACCCAACAGTTGGGCAATTGTAGACCATAGAGGTGAGGAGTCATCTGGGATCTAAATAGTTGATATTTAGTAAACAGTAGACAAAAGGGGCATGAACACATCAGGTAAAGTAGGGTACAATAAATACTTCAACATATATTGAAGCACCTCACACATATTGTAAACACAAGTGCACACCATAAACAGTTGGTGTAGAAGCAGCGGGTCTATGGTCATAATGTGGAGCTGGTGACCACCTGCAGGAGTCCTCACAGTTTGGGGAAGTGGAATGACTGGTTCTCAACCAGAACTGGCCAAGTGAACAATGGAAATAACCACACCACATACCCTGATGGCATAAATGGGGGATGAGCCTTTGATTAAACTCAAGGTGAGGGAGGACAATGCAAATATCCTCCCACCCTTGGGTACACTACTTCTGACAGCGGCCGAGGGTGGCAGATGAACATTGGAATGGGTGGGAGTGGACCTGTCTGGGCCAAATGTCTCTGCGTGCAGCGGATTGGGTGTGGTGACTGGGGATCATAAATCGGCGTCCATCGGGGAACCAAGGGTGGAGGGATCGAGACTTAAAGCGGTTGAGGAAACGCGGGTTTGTGGGCGAGGTTCACGAAGCGGGTCGAGAAACGAGCGTCCTCGGGCAACAAGTGACAGATCTGGAGGTGACAAACATTAACCAGCCTTGAAGAGGGGTCAGGAACACGCACCTCTGCCAGAATCGAGGTTCTAGCGGCACACCGAACCCCAAACACCCGACTCAGGGCATAGCCCGCGGCCAGCAACTGCGGCGGACATCACCGGTCCTGCCTCGCGTTCCCCACGTCAGAACGATCCCAATCCCCGATCGGTTTTGTAACCGCGGAGTTCAAGTATCTCAAAACCAACCTAATTTTGGCCGAAAACCGACCAAATATTTTCCTACAGTGGGATCAGGGGCCCCCTCGACGGAGCGGAGTGTGGGGTCGGTCGGCAGGGGGTCCGTGCACAGCTACATAGCCATCAATCACATGAGGTTCAGGAGGGAAAGGGTGGTTCGTTCTGCTACTGAGGGGTCGCTGAGCGCGTTACGAAATGATAGACCGCTTTCGAAAAAGAAAACAACTTGGGACTTCTTTGTTTATACTGCGTGATCAATGAAATTGATAAGCGCTGTTTGCCACCAGCCACCCCCTGGCAATCCAGACGCCTCACGATGCCGGCATCCGCGCTCAACTTCTCTGCCCCAGAGGTGTTCAGGAGGATGTATGATCTCTGCTGGTTGGGGGTGTAAGTTTTCGTGTCACAGTATAAACAAAGAAATTCTATCCTATCTTTTCGAAGCGGTCTAAGTACTTTGAACGCGCTGTAACTATGTGCCGATCGATCATAAGGGGAAAAACCCCGAGGGAAGGGCAAAGTTTTCCGATAGTATCTAGAGCACGTCGGGCACGATCGTGGGTAAAGTAACATCACGACCATCGTCATTTCCGGAAATCAGTTCGACCTGTGGAGCGAACTGGTGTGCGTTGGTATAAATACAGCCTCCCTTCTCTTCAACCCCCTCTTCCCAGGTCTTACCGTTTCACCCACCATCCCTCTCTACCCTTGCAAGCTATCGCAATAATGTTCGTCAAGAAGATCGCCCTCGCTGTTCTCCTCGTCACCTCGGCTTACGCCCAGGCGCCTTCTTCTGTCGAGTCCACCCCATCCATTGAGCCCACCCCGTCCATCGAGCCCACCGCGACCTCGTCTCAACCCCCTCTCCCAACCTCGACCTGTCTCCTCAACTGTATTTCACAAAGCTCTAACATATGCTCTACGTAGGTCTTCGTTCTAGCAGTCATAGTTGACGTGAACCTGATCGCGCCTACCGCCCCCTCACAGCGACGATACTGCGTGTGCCTGCACTAACCTTCAATATCGGGCAGCCATTCTTGCATGTATCACGACCAACTGTCCTGCGGAACTTGCGGATGCCACCCAGCTCCAAGCTAGTATCTGCGGCGGTGCGCCACCCCTCTTCTTTCTTGAATTTCATCATGTTGATTTTGACCTCCTTACAGCTTTTTCCTCCCTTTCCTCGGGTGCCTCGAGCTTGTCTTCAGCCCTCTCCAGCATTTCCTCCGGCGTCTCCTCCCGCGTGTCGTCCCTTAGCAGCCGCGTGTCCTCCCTTAGCAGTAGCCGATCCTCAGTTGCCTCAAGCCCCACTAGCACTGGTAGCGGCGGTGCAGCTGGTCTCTCAGTCAACCTCCTCGCTACTGGAGGCGCTGTTCTGTTGGGTGTTATCGGCGGTGGATTGCTCGTTTTCTAAGCGGCCTCCTCCCACGATCTTATTCAGAACCCAAAAATCCCCAAGTCTCTTTTTTTCACCGTGGACGATAGTTATGGAAATGTAGCGCCCTCTTAGTGACCGACGAAAATATATGTATCCTCTTACTTTCAAACCGTTCAATCCGCCTCCAAGCCAAAGCCCAAACAGAGGATAGTCGTGGCCTGCTGCGTGATTTCCGTCACCGCCACAGGGCTGATTACGGCGCTCCTTGGGCGGCCATCACCCTCGGTGAGATTTATCATTGGACCTGTCATGCGTTCTCGTGGACGTCGCAGAACAAAGATTTCGATACTGCTGATTACAGTACAATCGAGGGTAAATTTTTTGCATCACCTGGTCACTCACGCACGTGGTTAGAATCGCCGGTTGTCAAGAAACGCGTCATTGAGTGCGTAAACGAGACAAATGTGGACCAGCACCTACCAACCAACGTCGTTGCATGCTGATGCTTGATCTGTTCCCCCACAGGTTTTGCTGATCAGCGCTGAAAATCGACACTGTCTCCGAACGGCAACGAAAGGACGACACTTCAGTGCTTCGACCTATCATGGCTCACGATGCGAGATAGAGGCACATCCTCTGTGTAACTCTGATTGACGGTTCTAAGGCACCGTGTGTCAAGCAGGGGCATGCTTGGCGACGCGAGAACTGAGGGCTCTATGGGGAATTTTTGCCGCCGCCGCCTTTTTTTCCCCGAGCGGGTTTGATCCCGCCCATCGAGTTCCAACCCTCAACTTCCTCGTGGATCGCGATGACTGGGGATCGTGAGAGCAAAAAGCAACGGTTCAAACGTTCATCCTGAGTGCAGCTATTTCATTGGCGCGTTCTCCCATAGTTACGGGCCTCCGTTGTTCCAGACCCACATTTCACGTTCGACCGTCCTGATCCCGCGGCCTATAGGTGAGCTCAGTACACTTCGGTCTCCCGCGCGTTTTATCTATTGGTATATCACTACTATCCAAGGCAATCCCCCCCCGCTGCGTCAGACGGACTCGCTTCGGGATGCGGGACGTAAGGGTAAACGACGGGATTCGGAGGATGAGCAGCCTATGCGCGCGTCGGAGGTGCGGACGATTCCCAAAGGTATTCGGAATGTCGTGCGAGCCTGACCGCTGTCGGTACTTCCCTAGCATGGCGGTTCATCCCGAATGCGTGCCTTGGTCCCAGCCACACCTTCACCTTAACCGCACCCCGTCGAATCTCAGGCGATGAACCTCGCGTTGCGGGAATCGCGGAACACTGCCGCGGAAAGACCTCAACGTTCTTCACTAAGCTCGCATTTGGTCTCGATAGGAAACAGTGTTTGGCCATCATCCCACTATCCAAGTCCCTCAGGTCCCCCCGCACCCTAAACCAGCCTCAATACGAGCTCCTGCGTCAAGTCCTTTCCGTTCTCTCTCTCTCACCTCCCCAGGCCCGCAGCTCGCTGGTCACTATGACGGCGATTGGCACCATCGGCGGCGGGTGGGATATCTACGACCATTCAGCATGAGATGTTGAACAATTGATGCCGTGGATTTGGAAACACTTTGAGCTGTTCCCACAACGCTTCTGAATTGGGGGAGGGGGGGTGAAGGTGGTAAGGAAGCTCGAGACCACCTCGAGTGTTCTACACGCGAATGTGCAACCTGCGATTACCCGTGGGGAAACTTCTGACCCCCCCCCCAGGTTCGCGACTGTGAATTCCTCCCTGGATGAGTTCAACTATCCGTCCGTTCTTCAGATCCCTCGAGTCCCTCCAAAACCTCCACACGCAACGCGCCAAAGCATATCGAACCCCCTTGGATCATCACTCCGATTCTCCATTCTATCGCTCACCCTCCTTTCGAGCACTGTCGCGAGGTTGAGGATGTTGTTTGCCCTGGTGGTGTCAGGGACTGTACCCCCCGATGTGTCTCCGGAATCTCTTGCGTTCAACCAGAACTTAAAAGTCTGGCGGGTTGATGATCCCCTTCTCGATGCGGGGTAATACATCCCGCGAGTGATTCAGAACTCTGCAATGGTACAGGGTGAAAGCGTTTACCCACTACCTGCTAACCCCAGGATCTGCGGCTGGGTGTCCCAGGCCTACCGAGCCCACTGTCATCCACCCGCACCCGGACCTCTTCTGGATGCCGGAAATGTGTGCTCCGCAATTCAATTTCAGAACTGGCCGTTGCGTGCACCCCAGATTTCTACAACTTTCAGATCGTGCATTCCCCCTCTGCTGCACCTCTTCCGACGTATTCGGTCGGGCAGGCAAGGGGTAGGGGGTCAAAAAGATCTCTGGGTGGAACGGCAGAAACGATTATTGAGAGAGTGGGGTGAAAAGTTTGAAGAATTCGGCGATAGGCCGTTTGATGCCAACGGGGTTTCAGGAAGGAGAAGGAAGGCCGCGTTGGGGGGTCATCGACCCGTCTCCGTCCGTTATATCCGGATTCTGTGATGGAGTTGTTGGGATCTGATAGAAAGAACTCACAACGCATACATTTAACCTATGTTAACCTAACATCTCCAAGAGCTGGGGATCTCTCAGAACGGGAACTCCCCGGGCGTCCTGTCCCGAACCAGTGACCCTCCAGGAAAGGGCCACGTGGGGTCTCACAACCGCCACAGCGGACCTTTCAATTGTCTGCCCCACCCGTCCACCCGAATTTCGTTGCAATTCTGTGAACGTTCGCTTTGTGTTGTTGCACGTTGTGAGTACATTCCCATACAGCATTTGATTTCCTTAAAACTATGTACAACAACGCGTTCGAGAAAAACGCGCTCTCCGGCCACCGTTTTTAATTCGTCTACTCGAAGATCCAGCTGGCGAGTTCATGGGTGTATTGGACGACGCCCTCAGGGAACCACCTGTACGAATAAAGATCAGAGCCTGAAAGGGTGGCGATGGACGGAAGATGGTCTTACAACTTGATCTCCTTCTCAGCGTTCTCTACAGAGTCGGATCCGTGGCAGATGTTAAGGCCGACAGCCAAAGCGAAGTCACCACGGATGGTACCTAGGTATCAGTTGGTTAGTTTTGCCGTTGCGAGCGACGCGTTTCTGAAGGAGAACGGACCTGGGGCAGAGGCGAGAGGGTTGGTAGCACCGAGCATAGCACGGCCAGTCTTGACGGCGTCCAAACCCTCCCAGACCATGGCAACGACGGGACTAGAAGCCATGTACTTGATCAAACGAGGGAAGAAGGGCTTGTCCTTAAGGTCCTCGTAATCTAAATCGGGGCGCCTGATCTGTGAGATTACGCTTGACGACGAGCGAGAAAAAAATGACACACGTTTCTCGAGGTGTTCGGGGGTGGCATGGACGAGCTTCAAAGCGATGAGCTTGAAGCCACGGCTCTCGAAACGGCCGATGATGTTTCCAACGAGCCCCCTTTGGACACCGTCGGGCTGGAGAGATAAAGACGAGACAATCAGCAAATCGAATCTCCGACGAGGTGGGCAAGTGGGCTGATCACGCACCTTGACCATGATGTAAGTACGTTCAGCGTTGTTGCCCATTTTGTTGAGAGAGGGTGAGGATTGAGTCGTGGGCGTATGAGATGAAGGGATCTGGAGGAAAGATTGCTCGCTGGTTTCAACCTTTTAAACAGAACCCATCCCCATCCGTCGATTGCAACGGCGATCGCCGATGCCACGCGGTCCGTCTTGAGCTCTCTTCTAGCGACCCCCGTGTGCTAGACGTACTGGCGTGAAAACGCGCCGGCCGACGTATTCTACGTGAAAGAAATCGCTCATCGATAAGCGAAAGGGAATTCAGGAAGATTGAGAATCGTGGGCGCGGGGTAGTGATGGGCATGCACACAAAGCATGGGTAATTACCCCAGAACAACGTAGGTGGGTGAAGAATCTGAGGGCTGTTACGTTGATCATACGTCGAACCGGTCGCATTCCTGATCAGACAGTGAGGACCGGTACGTTTGTGGTGAAGAGTTGCCTCATGGGGGTCAGTCGACGCGTCAGGGTCCAAGACAGAACGACGGTGGTGCAAAGTGCCGCGCACACCTACCCTAGGGCTGCGAGTTGGAACAGGAAC
>Ga0307517_10009856_pt1 | contig 13462 bp, 17 predicted proteins | sample 23_EM_MG_FD_194515 | JGI IMG/M metagenome (GOLD analysis project Ga0307517, IMG submission 194515) | Populus trichocarpa ectomycorrhiza microbial communities from riparian zone in the Pacific Northwest, United States - 23_EM | ecosystem: Host-associated > Plants > Roots > Unclassified | place...
GACGGCTCTGCAGGCGCACCTTCCACCGCCTTTCCGCACTCACGAACCTCAGGGAACTTGGAATAGATGATCTCGAGGTGTCCCGTTTCATGCCGAGGATTCGACGGTGCTTCGGATGCTTCTCACCAACCCTTCGATTCCTCACCCTCAGAGATCCCAGGGGCTCTTGCCGACAGATCTTGTACTTCATCGGACTCTTCCCGAACCTCCAAGATCTCAAGCTTCACTACATCCGCCTCACGGACGAACAGGAGAGCACAGTAGACGCAACACTCGTCCCCCTGTCCATACCCCCATTGCGAGGATGGTTGACGCTCACGTGTTTCACGAGGGTGAACCTCATCGAGGACATTATTGCCCTTTTTGGAGGGCTTCGGTTTCGTCACATGGATCTATTCAGGGTCAAGTGTATGCGGCTCCTTCTGGATGCATGCGCGGAGACCCTGGAAACACTGAGGCTGTACCCAACCGATTCATATGGTGAGATATTTCTCAAAAAGAGAGAAGGGGGTGAACTCAAGTGACAAATTTGTAGCGAACAATCGCGCCTTGCTTCGGGATTTCGATTTGTCGCAGAACAAGTCGCTTCGAACACTTGAGATCACGGGGGGATCAATTTATGCTGCAGAGGGCACCGCACCCGATTTCCTCATGACCGTGCTCTCCTCTGTCGCATCTCCTGCCCCGGTCGATGTCGTCATAATCTATGAGGACTTCGACTTCGACGCCTTGTCACTGGATTACTCCTCATATTATGAGTTGTCCGTTTGTTTCTGCTACTCATCAGAGATGAGGAAGAGGGATCCCGTGTTGTACCAACAGAATCTCGATGTGTCTCTTGAGGTGTACAGTACGTGGGGCTTCCACTTGGTGCTCTGCGCAGATGTTTGCGAGAGCATCGCGGAGGATGCCATACAGGAGTTGGAGGACTTTGTGGAGGCGGGAAAGATGGAGGGAGGATTAAGTCACTTCCCCTACAAGCCGCTAATCATCTCCGAGAGACGCCTGCTTCGTACCGGTAGACACGACTACCGTCATGGTTGGTCAAGCAAGAGTGATATTGCTCCCGCCAGCGCCTTGTGACGTATGGTGCCGTAGGAAGCGATCTCTATACCACCCGTGGGTTTGGCATTTACCCTTCCACATCGCAGGCAACGTTTGATGTCCCCTCTGACCGATTTGGCCAAAAGTGTCACAATATTTCTTATTCCCTTTTGTTGTGTCGACTATTCCGGATGGTATCAAAGCTATTAGCTGTACTACTGCGGGTGGCCTCTGGAAGCCCGGCCCCCAATGACGAAACCGTGGCCAAAGAGAGGTGAGAATTTAGAGCCAGCTCGATCTGGAGGAAGGCAGTTAGCAATAGTCAAACTGAACCAACCTAACGTACATCTAAGGTTTGAATGGTCCTAGTGAGGTTCAACTTCCAGGTGGCGATGGTATACTTGTTGTTCTTCGCGTGGGCAAGCCAGGAGAGTGAATTCCATTCCCTCTTCTCGAAAAATTTTCCCTGTATTTCTGCCACAGTCCTGCAACCAATGGTACAACGAGTGAAATGCGTACAATGTATATCGCTGGCTGAACTCACGTTTTCAATTGCCACCTGATCGCCTCGTCCTGCTGAGTCCACCCAATCATCTCCTGTCCATCTCGCGATCAAAGACCGCGCATACATGTATACAGTCCAGTTTGTTGATCGTGGCGTCCTGGCTACGTATGAGTTTGAGGTGCCCTGCTGCGGAGGGGGACATACCCTGATCATCACGAGGATACTGATGGAACAAAAACCGCCTTGGAAGGTGTGATACATAGGACCGCGAGTTCCTTCACAAGATCCAAGCTTCAGTGGTCATGTTCAACAATGAGGTAACCCCATCTCCGCGACGGTTACTGGGACTTGACCCGCATCGTCGAAACTCAAGATAGCCACGAGAAAATGGCGTGGAATCATAACAAAGGCCGATAACCATCGTCCAAGCCCACGCCTCGTGCGAACAGAGTCACTCGATGCAGGGAACCGTGTATATTCAAGGCTGGAACCTTCTGCAACGCCGTAATTATAGGAATGTAAACGCGAAACTGCACCCGAGAAGATACACGTCTTGCCTTTCCTCCTAGCTGCACTGCATTCGTCATACGTGAACTTGACGGAAGACCGGACTTTGACCCCCTCCCAAACAGCAGGTTTTGTGCCGGACGGACGTAGCGGTGTGAGCATAGGTGAGTGCGGTTCGCCGGGAGTTGGTTTGTCGGTCGGCGCACGTGGGTGAGGGCAGGACTAGTTGAGGGTAGAAGTACTCGTCACACCGTTCAACCCGCCGTAGTTAGCAAGAAGTGATGCAATGAGCCGATCGGTCGGAGGGGGGATGAAGTTGAGCGCCGCCACAAGTCCGGTTCACCGCGCGGTTTCCCACATCTATGGCGAACTCCCAACATCCTGGAGGCAAATTGGCCCTCCTGCTCTTCGTCCTGGTTTTGGCCGCCTCTGTGGTCGAACCTCAGCTGACACAAGCGAGTTCTGCTCGACGGACCGGCCCTGGTGTCCCCGATCTAATCCCAGTACGCTAGTACGTCCGAGCAACGCTCAAGCACCAGTAGCCATACTTTCCCATGCACGCCCCGGAACCTTCGCCTACCACCAAGCCGTGAGCTACGTGGTGCACTCGTCATTTTCGATCGTCCTCCCGCTGCATGTCATGTATCTCGGTCTTGTCACGGGACGACTGGTCACCGGCCAAGGACTACTTGAACGGTCTATCGTTGGCCATCAAATGCGACATCGCTGGGAACTCAACAGAACCTGAGGACGTCGAATTCCCGTGGCCGAGGTTTGCAACCGCGATGAGACTCTGACTTTCTGCTATCTTTCGCTCTGAGTCTAAAAAAACGGAATTCGGTGGGTATACCAGGGGTTACTGATATGTTCCGCAGTCGTACAGATGTCACGACAATCTAGAACGCGAACGGTTTCTTTGAGTACGTGATCACCTTGAAGGTGCTGAGACACCTTGGCGGGTCAAGTCGACCGTACCCCCCGAGGAATCAGCCCAACCTGACCCGCACGCACATCGCGCTCGATCTACAGCCGGAGTCTGTCATGCTCGGTATCTTCGCATGCGTCGTGTAGTTAAGTAGCCTTGAAATACAGACATCGCATATACATATAATTCTGTCCTCTCCGCAATCACTCAAGGCCAACCCTCGCCCTCAACGTCTCTCGTCCAGACTCCTCACCACCTCTCTGTAAAAATTTCCCCAAATCAATAACCATATGATACGAGAATGTCTTGATCTCCGGCGGGTTATTCACATCCACAAGCCGGGAACTCGGGGGTTTCGTGGTTCAAATCAGGGGCCCGCTGACGTCTCCACCCTTGTCCCCGATATCCACATCGTCCACTGTGTCACCCCGATATGTGAACATCACCATCATGAAACTAGAGGACATCCCGATCAGCGATTGACGTGCAAGGGACAAATATCCTCGTACCTTTGTGTCCCCTTTGGCTTCCTTCCCGATAACCACTTCTTCGCTAATATAGGTAGTGTTCGCCTTCCTCTCAAAAACTCCCATGGTTCCCACCTCGACCGGGGGCAGTCCTGCTCGAGGTGGATGCGTGTCCGCGGTGCCCAACCAAACCCGTGTACTCGTCCTCAATCACATCGTCTTTATCGTCGTTGTCGTTGTCGTATTCCCAAGCCTCGGCGAACACGGCAACGCTGAACGTAGACATCGGTAGTGCGATTGGGAGCCGAAGGCCATTGCCACGGAGAAATCTGGAATGGGACAAGTCTTATGATCCCCTTCCCGTATGTCGGGATGGCCATGACAGTGAAACCGTGGCCGAAGAGAGGTGAACATTTAGAGCCAACTCGGTCTGGAAGGAGGCGGTTAGCAATAGTCGAATAGAACCGGCTGAACATACATCGAAGACTTGAATGATCCTAATGGGGTCAGACCTCCAGGCGGCGATGATATGCTTGTCGTTCCCCACGTCGGCAAGCCGGGAGAGTAGATTCTGTTCCCTCTTCTCGACAATCTTTCCCTGTATTTTTTTGTCACAGCCCTACAATCAAGGATACAGTGAGCAAAGCATGTACAATGTGCACCACTAGTTGAACTCACGTTTTCAACTGCCACCCAACCCCCTCGCCCGGCTGAGTTCACCCAATCGTCTCCCGTCCATCCCGCGACAATTGGCTGCGCATTCATCCGCTCAAGGTAGCCAGAGTTCGACATGGCTCAGTTTATTGATTGTGGTGTCCTGGCTACGTGTGAATCCGGGGTGCCTCATCGCGGAAGAGGAGGATACTGATGGAACCAGATACTGCCTTGGCGGGTGCGATACATAAGGCCTCCTTCGCGAGATTTAAGCTTCGATAAGCATATTCGATGATGAGAAAGCTCCATCCCTCCCATTCGGTCGTTGCGACCTAGCCTGCATGGTCGAAAAAGAAGACAGCGTGGAGCGTAGGCTGCGAGGAAACCACGTCAACGCTGTAATTACAGGGATGAAAACGCGAGACTGCACCTATTCATGTTCAAAACTCTTCGAGAAACAGATATACACCCTGCCCTTCCTCCTAATTGCACTGCATCCGCCATACGCGACCTTGATGAAAGACCGGACTTTGACCCCCTCCAAAACAACAGGTTTTGTGCCGGACACTGGACGCGGCGGTGTATGGGTAAGCGCGGTTCGCCGAGAGTTGAATTGTCGGTCGGCGCACGCGTGTAATGGCAGGATTAGTTGGGGGCAGAAGTGCTCATCACACCGTTCAACCCGCCGCGGCTGGCAGGGGGTGACGATCTGATCGAAGGGGACATGCCGAACGTTGAACGCCACAAGTTCGGTTAACCACGGTCTCCCACATCCATGGCGAACTCCCCATACCCCGGAGGCAAACCGGCTCTCTTCCTCTTCGTCCTAGTTCAGGCTACCACTGTGGTCCAATCCCAGCTGACACAAGTAAGTTCTACTCGACAGACCGGCCTTTGTGTCCCCGATCTAATTCCGGCAACGCTAGTAAGCAACGCTCAAGTACCGGCAGGAGGTGGAGTTGAGGATACCATTAATTGCTACGAGCATGGAGGCAGGCAGCTGTATAGTTTTACCCGATGCGTGCATCACGAAGGCATTCCCAGTGGGTTGGCACATTTCGTCCCTTGAGGCTCCAAGACTGGGAGTAAAGCCTCATCGAACGGAGGTCAAATTCTTGTCCAAGATTATTCGAATATACTAACCACCTTTAAACAAGGTCGCATGCATGATTATTGGGTGAGAATTACAGAAGGATGTCAGTAGTCAAGATCGCGTTGCCCACTACCCGAAAAGGCGGTCGGGATCCCTGCGCCTCCCTCAAAAGTCCTCGAACGGTAATTTATGCACAGTTGTAGCCTTGCAGACAGTCACACATCGAGTGTCAGAGCGATTCCGGATATACCTATCAGCATATTCGCTATGTACGTTGCCGTACATTGGCCCAAGTGGGAACGTCCTCCTACCCGCCCGGACTAGCATCTGTCTCTCGTAAATGATCAACGGCCTGCAGGAGTAATCAAATCTCTCTTTTAAGCTCACCATACGTGTAGCGGAATAGCGAGAATGCACTGTAGGCTGCTGTGACGGCAGAGCGGAGATGCCGCGTGGATCAATCGATCAAATCTCCCCTGTGAATCCGGTCTTGTCCCGAGACCAAAGAACACCCCCTAACACCCCTTGCCCACAACCACAATGTCGGTGGTGAAGACACCTACATCCTCCTTAACAGGTCATCTCCCGCTCGATATAGTTACCGCGTCGTGTTGACATCGCTATAGCAAGCCGGTTACTTGTCAACCGCCTTAGGTACCGAACCGTAGCCAAAATCAAGCGGTTGTTCTATGGAGATACCTCAGAGGCATCTACAGAACGGTCTTCCCCAATCACAAGACTCCCACAAGACCTCGTCGAAGTCATCATCTCCCACTTCATTTACGACACCTTCACCCTCCTCGCATGCTCGATGACATGTTACTCATGGTATATCGCTGCCGTCCCCCATCTCCACCACTCCCTCACGATCAAGAATGACATCTACTTCGCTGACACGGGGTATAGGTCGTTCCAAAAATCATACCGACTTGGCCTGTTTCCGCTTGTCAAAAGCCTCCGGATTCGTCAGAGATTATGTTGGAGAGAGATAGGGCTCACTCCTGAATGGCTCGGCAGACGCACCCTCTGCCACTTTTCCGCACTCACGAACCTCAGGGAACTTGGAATAGACGATTTCGAGCTGTCCCGTTTCATGCCGAGGATTCGACAGTGCTTCGGACACTTCTCACCGACCCTTCGATTCCTCGCCCTCAGAGATCCCAGGGGCTCTTGCCGACAGATCTTGTACTTCATCGGACTCTTCCCGAACCTCCAAGATCTCAAGCTTCACTACTACCACCTCATGGACAAACGGGAGAGCACAGCAGACGCAACACTCGTCCCCCTCTCCACACCCCCATTGCGAGGATGGTTGACGCTCACATGTTTCACGAGGGTGACCCTCATCGAGGACATGATTGCCCTTTTTGGAGGACTTCGGTTTCGTCACATGGATCTATTCAGGGTCAAGTGTATGCGGCTCCTTCTGGATGCATGCGCGGAAACCCTGGAAACACTGAGGCTGTACCCAGACGATTCATATGGTGAGGTATTTCTCAAAAAGAGAGAAGGGGGAGAACTCAAGTGAGAAATTTGTAGCGAGAAATCGTGCCTTGCTTCGGGATTTCGATTTGTCGCGGAACAAGTCACTTCGAACACTTGAGATCACAGGTGGATCAATTTATGGTGCAGAGGGCACCACACCTGATTTCCTCATGACCGTGCTCTCCTCTGTCGCATCTCCTGCCCCGGTCGATGTCGTCATCATCTATGAGGACTTCGACTTTGACGCCTTGTCGCTGGATTGGTGCTCATATTATGAGTTGTCCATTTGTTTCTGCTACTCGACAGAGATGAGGAAGAGGGACCCTGTGTTGTACCAACAGAATCTCGATGTGTCCATCAAGGTTTACAGTACGTGGGGTTTCCGCTTGGTGCTTTGCGCAGATGTTTGCGAGAGCATTGTGGAGGATGCCATACAGGAGTTGGAGGACTTTGTGGAGGTGGGAAAGATGGAGGGAGGATTAAGTCATTTCCCCTACAAGCCGCTAATCATCTCCGAGAGACGCCTGCCTCGTGCCGGTAGACACGACTACCGTCCGGGTTGGTTAAGGAAGAGTTTTGTTGCGCCCGGCAGCGCCTTGTGACGTACGGTGCCGTAGGAAGCAATCTCTCTACCACCCGTGGTTTTTCCATTTACCCATCCCTATCACAGGCAACGTTTGGTGTCCCCTCTGACCGATTTGGCCAAAAGTGTCGCAATATTTCTGATTTCTAATTGTTTCACTTCTTTCACTCCGTTACATCCACATTTTGTGTGTTCATTTCTTTTGTCCAAATTTTGCATCGACTATTCCAGATGCTATCAGAGCTATTAGCTGTACTACTGCGGGTGGCCTCTGGGAGCCCGGCCGTCTGTGCTGAACCAAGGATGGGGGCCGAATGGTTCACCGCCGAGGTGCTTCGAAACTTCTGGGACCAATGTTGACTTTGTGACTGAATGAGTTGATATAAACACGGCTCTGGAGGCATGCCAGGGGATTCCTCCGTTGCACTTTTCCCTCTCGCTCCTCTCCTCGACCCCCTCCTGTACTCCCCATGCTCCCCTATTGTACAACAGCACCAACCGCCATGGAGAGAGAACTATCCACCGTTATTATCCTTACGATCGTCCTCGTTATCCTCACAGGATTTCTAGTACTTGACCCATGGTTGAGACGGCTTTTCACCTATATCTGGTCCAACTGCACGTTATCTGGAACTATTTGTAGGGAGATTGAGTTCCTACGCACTCTCCCCGTCCGCATCGATCAGCTTTACGCCATGAAGAAAAAGGGCCTACGGACTATCAGGGAGACAGCCAATATCCCAGATGACTTACACACAAGACGCATTGAGTATGTTATCGCCTTCCTGCAGATTTCTTGTCCTGAATGTCAACAAATATTCAAGGTGCCTCATCCTCATGAGGACGCTGCATCGGGAATATCGAGCACAATGGTTTTGGCGTTTCTGGATCCGCGACGCCGATACACCGCTTTCCGATGCTGTTATGAGGATATCACGGTTAGCAGATGATGTTGATGTGCGCTCTCCGGTTCAATGGATTTTCTGTTTTTTCACAAATAATAGGCAGCAGAGGCCGAGGTAGCAGAAAAGATTCAAGCTCAGGCTATCCCCGAGAAACGGGATTCATCCACCGATCTGTCCAAACGCACCGCCAAGAAACGGCATCCGCGCAAACGCACTACCAAGAAACGGGATTCATCCAGCGATGAGTCCCAGCACCACCGCAAGCCCCGGGCCCAAACCGACCAGGACAACCAACCTGTGGCCAGCACTTCAACCGCGAAGGGGAAGGGTCGCGCGACAGACGTAGAAGCCATGGGGAGTCAAAAGTTCAATGAATGAGTATATTATTACTTTTTATTCTATTCCCGCCTACCCACTGTTTTTACTCGGACTGTTAAGCTAGGGACGTTATGTATTGGATTGCGAACGATTAATCGATTAGTATATATCAGACCAATCGACCCACGCTTTCTGAGGACTTTACATCGGATCTCACACCGGGTCCTGGTACGCTCGCAAAAAATCGAAACGGTCCGAGTCGTTGTAGTTTGTTTCGCTACCACATCCACGATATCATACATTAATTGTATATAGGAGAGCACGTAACCTACAACCGCATTCACACCACCGACATCGTCGACTTTAAATCACCGCAAGATAAAGTTTCATGCGTAGCTGCCTCCAGTCGGTCTTTCATTTTCAAGGCGCCGAACGTCCTCTTTCTCCTTACCTCCATCACTTCCCGCGCTCGACCTCTCAACCCCTCGGACGTCCTCGGCTCCCGATGGGATGGAGCTGATATCCTCCTTCGAAGCACCAACCTGGAACGCCGTCTTGCCTCGCTCAAAGTGGCTTCCGTGGTTCTCGGGACCGATGAGGGCGAGGACAATGACGTAGGCGGCCACGACTCCGATGAAAACACCCTGAACGAGAGCGTAATTTGGAACATCTACCGGACCATTTGGCCCTGGAATAGTCGTACGGGAGTGTTCTCCACCAGCTATGGGACGAAGGGGAAAACTGAGAAGAATCTAGCCACCGAAAGAGAGATACCCACTGGCTTCGATCTGAGCGGATGCTGAGGACACCATGGTACCCAACTGATAAGACACACCAGCGAAAGTGGATCTGAATGCAGGAGGGGAGATCTCGGACAGGAAAATGGGAATGACACCCAATACTCTGTAAAATCAACGAGCTTTCAGAACCGGAACGCCTCTCGAAGCGAGCTTGTGCGACCTACCCTTGAACACCGAATTGGACGCAGAAAGCACCGGCGGAGAGCGCGCTGAATGTATTCGGGATGATCCAAAGCGGAATAAACACCCCGACGAGGAGGACGAAAATTCTGAGAAAGAGAAGGTGGCGAGGTTCAGTCCGTTTTTCAAGGTGTCGGATGTATGGATACGTACATGATCGTAAGGCGGCGACCGATGTACTGGCTCGACCCGCCAGCGACGATGCCTCCCCTACGTTGCGTTTAGGCAATCAGAAAATCCCCCAAACGTCAGAAGCAACGGAAAGGAGAAAGACGTACGCGAGAGCTCCACAATTCCCGATAATCGTCGCGACCGAGGCGTTGTAACTTGTGAACCCTTTGTTTTGTTGAAGATAAGTGGGGTAGAGGTCTTGAGTGCCGTGGGACAAGAAGCTGATCCCAGACATTAACATAACAACGTAGATACATCGCACCCAATGGTTTTTGAGCATCTGCCCGACCTCGTGGAAGAAGATTCGTGACTTTGACTGGGTTGGTTTACCGGGTTCGGCTTGCCTCTCTCGTCGAGCACGAAGGAAGAACTCGCTCTCGGGAAGGAGAGCTCGTAAAAGAGCAGCAAAAGCGGATAGGCCGGCGGCGGTCCAGAACAGCGCACGCCAGGTTGTGTGTGGGACAAGGTACAGGTTGATGACAGCCGCGATGAGGGATCCGATGGCGTATCCCTGTTGGATGAAACCGCTAGCAATACCGCGAACCTCGACGGGAAGGTTTTCGAGGGCGGAGGCGGAGGCTAGACCCCAGATACCTCCCATGCCGACACCGAAGAGACTTCGGGCGGCGAGGAATTGTCGGTAGGTTTGAACGAAGCCGGAGCCGAGGGAGAGGACGGCGATGATGAGTAGATTGGCGACCAGGGGCCACTTTCGACCATATCGGTCAGAGAGGAGGCCGAAGATGGCCTGTGGCGGGGATGGGTAAGAGGCATGGCCGAAGGACAGAGAGATTGTTGCTTACGGCACCAGCGGGACGGAACAATAAGGTGAGGGTGATGGCAGTCGTCTGGGTCGTGAAGAAAGGTCAGAAGGGTGCAGTGGGGAGTTCAAGTAAATGAGACTGACGATGTCATGTGTTGAGCGGCCGAATTGTGTTCCCAATCTCACGACAGTGAGCGAGACGGTGAAAAAGTCGATCGCGTCGCAGACCCAAGCCAGCCAGCTATACAAGCGAAGATCAAAAGGCGAAGTAGTGAGATCATCAGTCGACGACGCGACTCACCCAGTCCAGAAGAGGCCCCATTGCGTCCAGGTGATCTCTCTGACGACCTCCCGCAAGGGTCTTGACCGCTCGACTTTGTCTCTCTTCGGAACGAGGTTTCGCAGGAAGTACGGGAGCATTGGAGGAAATGACGGGGGGAGAGACAGAGAGAGGAAGAGTCGCCCCCAAACTCTGAGAAATAGAAGCAGCCGCGCTCGCCTTTAAGTACCATTCATTGGGCTACAGAGTCTCCACCTCCTGCGTCTGTATGGGCCAGGTTCTGGGGACATGAAGTTCCCCGTCAAAAACGCTATCCGTGATCTCGTCCAAACGCCCCACATCGTCTGCGCTGTCCCGCCCAATCAAACCGCCCCGATCGTTCTTCCCCGGGTTCTTTCATCACGGGCTATTTTTACCTGCCCCCAGACGCGCGCAAAATCCAAGTATCCGAATCCAGAAGGTCTCGTGGCGTTCGGAACCCCAATCGCACCGATGCAATTGGCTTCAGAGACCTTCTCTATTGGCCTCGGGCGCACTCAAGGTCGGATCCGGTTCCGCGAAGGAATTGCGATTCGTCCGACATTTGTCCGACCGGATGACGCCCCAATCTGCCAAGAGTTGCCAAGACCCAACCAGGAGAGGTGTGATTGGGCAAAGACCAGCATTGCGCGAGCGCGGCGGGAACAACTGGCGTTTCCCACGGTTGCAGCGCCTGCCAGTAGGAACCCCTTTACGGCAAACGAAAACCAGTAGCCCCAGAGTTCAATCACTCTCGGGCGAGAGAAGCCGTTGAAACATCAGAGAGGGTGCCTGGTGAGCAGGTTCCGACGAGTTCGGTGACAACACTCCGGAGTCTGAGAGAAGTGATGGCGACGATAACGATCTACAAGATGCTCGATGTTATATTGACTATTTTAGACGGCAGTGGAACTGGTCTTTTTAGGGTGTTTTGAGGGGGGACATAACTGCCCAGCTGGCCGCTGTGCATTGGGCTCGTTCTGGAAAACTTTGTATAGGGGGTCGGACCCGGATGGCCAACGCGACGCATCCAGAAACTTGGCTACACCCACCTCTCCCTCAGATTTCAAGACACCCAGAATTTGAATGCCCGTGATGTCAGCAAAGCGACTCCCTCGGTTGTTTGTCAGGCCGATCAACTTGGTTCCGCTGAATATCGGATCCAGCCGTCCCAGATTTTGAAATAGCCCGCGCGACGCAGGGGTACGTAAGTACCAGACCCTCTGATAACCACTCTCAACGCTGACTCCCCTTCTGTCAAGATTCGCTACCCGACGTGGTTGCTCCGTCGATGAATTATGATAATCACTGATGCCTCTCTGTATGGTCCAGACGCCCCCCCTCCCGTTGTCTCCCCACAACACTAGCAGGCAAAGGGGAGGGATATCTGTTTGAGGTGTTCTTGCGAATGTCTGCTGGGATTGGCTTCACCAGGACATCACATCCAGCACCGATATTTATCCGTAACGCGATCCCCGAGGCGATCCGCGGATGGAAGCACCTGTGCGGATTCGGAAAAGATGTGGGTTACGTGCCCGTCCCGCAATCCGCAGGCGTCATGCATCGCCAGTAGCACGCGTAGGTATCCCTGTTTAGCATTCATTTTTATTTCACTTGCCCCGCGACCAGGTTGCAATCTTCAGGGCTCAACAAAGTATATTGTACACTAACTTAGCAAATAATACGGGTAAAGTGTTTCTACTTGTACATTCTACATACAGGCCAGGCGGCCCCTCACACCAAACTGCCTCTCGCCGGCCCTTTGTTTTGGACGAGTTGAATGTCTTCTTTCTCCCTGGCTCCCGCACTTCCCACGCTCGACCTTTCAAGGTAGTGGGCTGCCTCGTTTTCGTCTGGGCTTCCTGGACCAGAGTCGACATCCTCCTGCGAAGCTCCAGCCTGGAACGCCGTCTTTCCTCTCTCAAAGTGGCTTCCGTGGTTCTCGGGACCAATGAGGGCGAGGACGATGACGTAGGCGGATACAACTCCGATGAAGATACCCTGGATGAGGGCATAGTTTGGCACGTCTTCTCCTTTGATGGTTGTCCGGGCGTGTTGTCCACCAGCTAAAGGACAAAAGAGATGAGCAAACACAGCACGAATGTTGAGAGGGAGAACACTGACTGGCTTCGATCTGAGCAGAAGCCGACGAAACCATGTTACCCAACTGATAGGCCACTCCCGGGAAGGTGGACCTGAAAGCAGGAGGAGAAATCTCCGACAGCAGAATGGGGACGACGCCCCACGCTCTAGTGACACGTAAACCGTCAGAGCCAGAATACTTCTCCTGAGGTGAGCTTGCACGATTTACCCTTGAACACCAAATTGGACACAGAAAGCGCCAGCGGCAAGCTTGCTGAATGTCTCCGGGATAATCCAGAGTGGAATGAACGCTCCGACGAGGAGGACGAATACGCTGAAAGGAAAGAAGAAAAAAACACAGCATCAGGCTGGGTATATTTGAATGTGTTCAAGGATACGCACATGATTGTAAGACGACGGCCGATGTGTTGACTCAGCGAACCAGCAATGGCACCTCCCCTGCATCGGTTCGAACGTTCATGAAACGTTCCAGACGTCGAGGGGAAATAAAAGACGTACGCGATGGCTCCACAACTTCCGATAATCGTTGCGACCGTGGCATCGGTCTTCGTGAAATCCTTGCTTTCTTGGAGGTAAGTGGGGTAGAGATCCTGCGAGCCATGGGACAGGAAGTTGAATCCGGACATCAACAACACGGCGTAGATAGACAATAGCCAATGTT
>Ga0307517_10009857_pt1 | contig 13462 bp, 13 predicted proteins | sample 23_EM_MG_FD_194515 | JGI IMG/M metagenome (GOLD analysis project Ga0307517, IMG submission 194515) | Populus trichocarpa ectomycorrhiza microbial communities from riparian zone in the Pacific Northwest, United States - 23_EM | ecosystem: Host-associated > Plants > Roots > Unclassified | place...
ACAAAAAAAAAAAAAAAAAAAAAAAAAAAAAAAACTAGTATTTTTTGGTGTTAATTTAAAAAATATTTTTTTTCTATAAAAAAAAAAGGAAGAACAATGGAAGCCAAAAAACAAAGAGAGAGGATATACTCCTTTAATAGCTAAAATTATATGATGAACTAAGAAACATGATTGATTGAATTGTTATGTTATTATTGTATTTATTTTCCAATGAAAACTGATCAATTATATTGATAATATCACTTAAATTGATAATATCACTTAAATTTCATTATGCTTTGGTCCAACAATCTAATTAGATTAAGGTTTCTGTTTTTGTTCAAAACAGAAGCAAAAACATAGAGCTTAATTGTTTTGATTTTTACTTCTACAGAAATAAGAACCTGTAACCAGTTGCCAAATTGCCAAATTTTTACTTCTACAGAAAAACAAGTGTAATTTTAAGAATGAGGCTCTTGAAAGTTTTGGTAACATGTTGCTTGTACAAACAAGTTTTTCGTAGGGAAAACCACAAATGACACTACACAAACCCTAAATTCCTCTTCTTTTTTTTCTTCTTTTTTAGTTTTCTGGGAGGGAAGGGTACCTTGGAAAACAGGAACCAAAACTATGGCAATAAGCTTCCCTCCTGTATCGCAAGCATTTACTAGATGAATTATCATCCCACTTTGGAATTAGGAGTTGAACCCTTGACCTTCAACGTACTTGTTGCATATGCAAGAAAGGAAAATATTACATTAGCAAATGTCTCTTTCAGCCTTATCCTTCATGTATGTAACTCTACTAGCCCCATTACGTGAATGATCAATTCAGTAGATCAACCTAGTTCAGACCAACCCAGATCCTCAAACTTTCAAACTCCAACCAGTGGCTATGATTTCAGCATTTTGCAAGTTTCCCTGCAGTTCAAAAAACATGTTCTCCGACATGTCATATGGAAAAAGGTTGAGATTAAACAAAGGTTCAACACTGCTCCAAATGTCAAAAAGGGTGGGTGTTTTACCAGGCATGAACAGAAAATCCCCTCGTCAGTCTGCATGCACGTGGTTTTCCCATTAGTTCATGGCATCTACTAAAACAATCACTTTGGGAATCTGGCAAGGTAAATATCAAGAGGAACATATTCCACCACCACAGCACGGTCATCAAATAACCTTCCATGTAAACAATGCGCTGCCATGCATGCGGCTTCTGTTCTTCTGAACTCCACAAAAACACATCCCCGCTCAAAAATGAGTCCAAGATTACAATCCTGTTCCTTGCAATCTCCCTTCTCAATAGAATTTGGTTTCATTTCCATGCTATCATTCACAATAGCCTTTTCAACATCTCCACTGACTTCCTCCAGATTCAACTCTTCTCCAGCCATTAATTTGTTATCTCCCACCTCCTTCAAATTCAAATCTTCTCCAGCTGTTGATTTGTTTTCCACATCGACTTCCTCAATTTCAATGTCATCAGTGACCTTGTCAACATTGCTGTCTGACACATCTTGAGGGGGTTCTTGAGAATCAGATGAACTCTTGCATGCTAAGTCTTGAACAGCCATATCACTGTCAACCTGACCTGGTTGGCATGGCTCATCCTCCATGACATCACTTGCTGGTTTATCATCACCAATGCCGTTGCCTTCCATAAACTTTTGGTCAATAGATCCTCTGATGTTCCTTGTTTTAGGATTTGTTCCATCACAGCCTAAGCTTTGTGTAGCTTCAGCAGATACCGTATCATCATTGAATTCGCATGATTTTGAAGTGGATATGGTAATTGCAGCATACTTGACAACATTAATGGATTTAACAGAGCCAAACCTGCAGGTTTGAGAGGTGAACATATATTCCAAACCATGATTCAAATTACTATCAAGTTAAAAAGCAATAATGAAAAATTCGTTTACTAGTACCTGGCACACTCTAAACGCACATCTTCCAATACTTCTTCAACTTCCGTGTTAGATAGGGATGAAAGGCTTTCTGAATCAAACTATTTAATATTGAGAAAAGGACAAGGATAAAATAGATAGTTAAAAAAAATATCAATCCAAAATAAAGTTTAAATATAGAAACATGAAAGAATTACCAAAATAACATATACCAAGAAACATAATACCATACCACATTTTTAAGCTTTAAGACTTCTGTAGGCTTCTCAAGAAGTGCCTTTGCATGCTGAGAGATCTGGCCAAATTGTGAATTTCCATCACTTCCCTAAAATGTGGTGCTTCTATGTCAGTTCCCATCACCATGCAATGCATAGAGTTGATATTAAATTTTCAGTAGAGAAATCAGGGTGGTGAGGAACTACCGAGGAGGATGCATTTGGAACAGCTTGAATGGCAGTTATTACTTGCCCTCCTAACTTCATACCATTGAGACCCGCACAAGCCTTGAAAGTAACCGATTCGTCTGCATACTGATATCAAGAGTATAGATGAGTTCTTTGACAGTCAAGCTCAGGAGAAAGGGAGGATTAAGTTACAAAGAAAACAATAATGAACAAGGAAGCACAGTAAAATTCACGTAAAGGAGAACCCTAAGTGTTCTAACATCACAGTGGTATGCCTCTCTTGAAGCAAATGTAAGCAACAGCACAAATATGCTATGTTACCTCTAGGAAGGCAAATGGCTCATCAGGATCTTTACTATTCTCAAACTGGTATGCCTTCAGAGGTCCAAAGGCACTAGCAATCTCCATGAGCTATAAAAGCAGCAAGAACATCGTTGTCACTTACAGAACCGAGGAAATTGGAGAAATGCAAATAAAATAAAGGATATGGAAGGCGGAAAGGGTGCAGGAATTTTGGAGAGAGAGATGGAGTGTATGGGAATGCAGGAACCCTAGAGGCCATTCTCTGAAGGAACACTATACACAAAGAATTGAAAATTTCAGAGTCAAATTACCATTTTAGAAGAAAGAACCTTTGAAATTCCACCAATGAAAATCTGCACAAATAACTCAAAACAGAAAAATAAGCACAAGATTGTAAATATAAATCAGAGCAAGTAGCATAACAGGTAACTAGATACGAGCAATAGAGACTCACTACAAGATAAAATTACATTTAATAATAATGAAAATCCAACCAGTAAAAATAATAAGAAATAAACACAAAGGAGGTGGTGATTACATGTGGATAAAAGCAAGGAACAGTTCCTTTCAGGTCTACAACTGAAGGACAAAAATAAAAGCATGGCTAAATCAGTTTCACCCTGTAAAGTCTCAAGTCTCAGCTACACACCAGTTGTTTTATCAGTTATGCTACTAGCTTAGCAAGAGCAGCGGTGAATAGGGGTTTAAGCACAAGCTATTTTATGAGTAAAACAATTCACTGCAATTAAATTATATTGGGACCTCCACTTTCACCTTAAAAACAGCCTAGTCAAGCAGCCAGAGTGATGTTGGCCATCCACAAACCATTATATTCTAGTCATCAAATTCCTTTTTAGTTTTAGCACACTTGCAACATCAAGGCTATCCTATGTTCCATGGCTTTTACTATTTCCAAATTCTATTGCAACTGCCAGTTCACAATAAAAAAAGTTCCCCTGTCCCTCCCCATGTGGTCACTAACTCCTGAAATTTGTCTCACCCATGTGGTAGAAGAAAGCATTTTTCTGTGAATGCTGAAAATCATCTTTTCAATATAAGAAAAGGAAAGAGGTGGGGGAAACAAAGAAAAATTTATGTTCATCAGTTAATGTTATTAACAAGGAATTTCTTGAACTTCCATTGGAAACACATACAAACTGAAAATTGCCACTCGAGGTTCACAATTAAATTAAAAAAAAAAGTTATAAGAAAGAGGAAATAAAAACCCTAGCTTTTTGTTCATGCCAGAGAACCAAAATATACCTGGCTAACTGGAAGTTAAAGTAAACACAAAAATCAGTTAGAAGGATGATGGTGCACACCTTGTGAGGTGAATCCTTAACAATATCACCAATTGCATCAATTGCAGCTGCTGATTTTTCTAGTTCACCAGTCTGCATGAAAATAGCAACTGTCTGAAAACCTGCTACATGGATAATAACCACAATATACCTCAGAAAAAGCAAAGAAGAAACTGAAAGCATCAATTGAACAAAAAAATAGCTTCTGTTTACAATACACAAATTCAAGCAACGAGTATAAAATCAAACAGATTTCGTGAAAACTGAGGGATATGAGGCAATAAATAAAATATAATCTGTATATTTTAATTTAATAACACCAAATGTGAATGAGTTTCTGTTTTACAGTACCAATTCCATGATCAAAAGGCTTATATCCCTAAAAAAGTTCAAATGCATTGATAATCAAGGTGAGAGACTGTGTATGCCACAGAAACAGTACTGTGAGATCAAGATTGAACCTGCATATTGGTTTGTTTCCAGCAAACATAGAGCAAACCAATTATGTCATCAGCCCTGCTTTCATCTAGGGCAGACATGATGCCAGAATTAACATAAAGAGAAATAATGATACAAGAACATCAAAAAAGTTACTCGATGAAAGGAAATATCCTTTTAGTCAAAACTATGAACTTCAAATTGTTAGATCTTATTGATCCCTTCAATAAACAAATTTTAACCATATCTCTCGTGTTTTCTCTAAATTTCTGTTAAGACAAGAAATATACAGAATTGAACTTAAAGAAGAGAAATTAACATCAATAAAAGAATGTGCAAAACCATGCCAATGTTATGAGGAGAATATTTAGCAGACAACATCATGCCACTCAAATTATAATGTAAGTAAATATGCTGGGAAAATTCAGAGTTGATAACAGAGAATGACAGAACTATCCTATATATATACACCTTAAAGCATTATTGAATTAGCACATTAAATACATAACATACAGCACTGCATTTCCTTAGACGAAAAAATTACTGTTTGAGCAGCCTAGATCAGTAGCCCAAAACCAATGCCAGAGAAAGAAGCACCATCAAACTCGTCACTACACCTGGATATCTTCTTATTTAGGAGACAGCTTCATCACCATCCAGTACGTGAAATATCACACACCCAATATAAACATCCTATTTAAGAGATTCCAACATGACAGTCAGAATAAATCTCATGTAACTAGGCAAACAGAATATTCCATGTGCAATATAAAGTTTGTGAAGTTACAGAAACAGTTCCTATGTTAAATTTGTGGACAATCTTGCTTTGCTTCCACAGAGCTAGCAAAATCTAAGGAGTCTATGAAAACCAATGACAAAATCATGCAAGATCTCACAATAATGAGGCCCTCGCCTATATGATAAGGACTAAGAAATCTTCCATGACCCACAATTTTGAATATACCAAAACCACAAAATCCTGAACTAGACAACTCCATAAAGTATAGCTCCTGTGTTTGGTATTTGTGTATGACACAAGGGTTCATTTTATCTAAATACATACTTTTATACGAGTAGCACAGAAACTTTTAAGGATGGTCTTATATTCAAGGCACACACCTCAAAATAGTTTCCAGAATACAGTCCACTAGTTGATAGCACTGATACCCAGTGAACTGCAAACTGCTGCAATTCCATACAGAACAAGCTCACATCACTGTACCATGGAAGCATGCTCCTCTCTCACATGCATGTGGGATCTGTTGGTAGTTGTCATAAGTGAGACCCATGTGCATGTGAGAGGAAGCAAGTATACTCCAAGATTATGCTATAATTTTAACCAAAACAGTCAAAAAGAGTAACTGCAAGTGTTACAACTCCCCATTTATAAATGATGGGGAGAATAAGAGAGTAATAACTTCACATCAGGAGCCACCTCTTTCTTGGTAAACCCAATATTATTTGGCCTACAAATAGATTGACCATTGATAGTTGCATTAAACTTCGTCTTTTTGAAAGCCTTTAGATACAAAAGATCAATAAAATACTAAATGCATACAACAAATACACAATAATGAATTGTAGGTTCAAGAGCAGGTAATGCATCTGAGAGCAAAACTGTCACAGGAGTTATGATAAATGCCAAAACCTCTCTTTCTGATCAGTAGCTGCATTATGTAAGTTATAACTAATTTTCTGTGCAATATTTTACAAACAGTTAGATGCATTGAATTCATTCTCTTGTTAACCAATGCAACCAAACTTTATAAGTTGTTGACTTGGTAAAACACCCATTTGCAAAGAAATAATACCATTCTTGCAAAGTGATTGTTATAAAACACCCATTTACAAAGAAATAATACCATTCTTGCAAAATGATTGTTCAGGAGCAGGTAAATAATTTGCAGACAAGATTAACTAGTAGAATCATAACCTGACATTTTAAGCCTAAATCTAATGTGAATAAATACATGCCATATATATATATATGTATATATATATATCAAACCCTAGTCATAAAAATCCATCTTTCTCAATTACTCTGAAAGAACAACAATAGCTTGCAATCAATCATCTAAAAGGTCACGCCTTAATATCTTTTTAAACAGCACACTGGCCTAAACCGAGCTCACCACTGCAGCACTCCTCCTTCAGGACTCACTTCAAAGTAATTTAGGAAAATATGAATCTTGTCTTAAGATTTGATTCTGATCACCATGCAGGCTGGACCAGATTACAGAGAACTTGGCTTTTCTACTGTCATTTCCTTTTAGCTAATAAAACTATCTCTTACAACTGATAAGGTTTCCGATTGACTAGACATAGGAATTGATGTACTATATGACTTGAGAAAAATAGAGCTCCAAAATACACAGATATATACATCATAAGAACTTGCAGCAATTAGATTAAAGTTAGAAATTCTAGTGGACAGACAACTGACATAAAAACAAATCATCACCAAAGAGAAACAGGGAAAAGAAATGATTGAAATAGATCAAATCTATTTCTAGGCATCCAGACAGACCAGTTAACTTCAAAATATACAATACCAAAAAATTCCAAACAATAGCACACCATGAATAAGCCAGAAAAACAAGAAATCCTAAAGATTAGTGCAAAGCTATTAAACTTTAAAAGAAATGGAGGATGGTCATTCTTACTGCCACTTCAATAAAGTCTTTGGGCCGTCTGACTTTGATAATGGAGCCTGAGAAGGAACAGCCATCAAAAGAGAGAGCTGCTGAAGCATCCTCTGGAGTCAGAAATTCCACAAGAGCTTGGCCCTTTTCTTTTTGCCTCTGCAGATAAAATATGGTAAGACATGCCACAACCCAATTGTTACCATACACTTGATACGAATAACATGGACATTATTCAAATACAAATTAGAAACTTACAATGCAGCTTATACATGGTTGGGTTCCTTGGATATGATGGACGCCTGAAGAAATCAAAAAGTTATTAAGACAGTCCATCACAGCTTTCTCTGAGGCTGAAGCTGGAATGTTCTCCATATAAAGCCTCCTTATAGGATGGGTCGCTTGTGTAAGTTGAATGGATTCAGTGGCGACTTTCATAGCGGTTGACAAAGAACTGAGTGAAACCCCGGAAAGAGGCTTCATTGGAGCTGAAACAACAGGAACAGCACTGACCACTTCATGTATATTTGAAGAAGCAGTTTGGTTTGGTGATTGAAAATTAGAGAGAATCACAGCAGGAAAGACATTGTTTGTTTCTTCTGGTGCAAGGTCCCATTTAGCACTTTTCTTCTCTGGTGAGCGTTTAGCTGGGGAAGGAGTCTTAATAGCGGCCTCAGTTTTTCTCTTCCTTGGTGAATAGCCACCAAGCCCACTTGCAAAGCCACCATGTCTCCTCTGATGCCTACTAGAACTACTGTTTGTAAGTTGGTTATTTTCAGCATCAGATTGTTGTCGTCCAGACCTTTCTTTGACAGAATGCGAGGACAATTCCACATGTTCTCTTTTGTGATAAGAACCACGTTTGTGAGCCCTTGGTGAGAGTGAAATAGACCTTCTATTTCTGTCCTCGTGCTCTCGGCTCCTTGATCGTCTCCTTTTCAGCCTTAATTCTTCATGATGAGATTTTGAAGATTCCTTCCTTTCCTTTCTCTCAGAAGTTTCTAAATGATGCCCTTTTCCTAAATCATGTTTCTTTGCAGCATTCCTGTCTCTACTTTTATCATCAATACCATTCCTGTATTTTTCCTTTCTTTCTCTTTCAGATTTTCCTCTACTTTTGTCCACATGTCTATCTTTCTGCACCTCTCTTGAATGCTTCTTCACAGCTTCGCTTTCAGAAATATTGCTTGGCCGCTTATCACCTTTTCTCCTGTCATGAATTTTTTCATTAGTCTTTTCTTTAACTTCAGTTCTCATATCTTCGTTCATTTTGGCCTTTGATTTTGTTTCTGAATCTCGAACATCCCTATCTCTGCCTTTGGCTATATAATCCTCCTTCATGGAAACATTATCTTCTTTTTTTCTGTAACTCGCCTTGCCATGTTCCTCTGACAAGTGCTGTCGGAGACCAGTTGAAGATTCTTCATTGTGGCCATTACCCCTTTCAGATCTATGATCAGAAGCTTTCTCATTAATAACACCTCCTAATATATCTTTTAATTCTCCTTCCAAAATTTCAGATGCTTTCTTGTTTTTCCTTATAGACATAATCTCATCAAAGCTGAACGGTCTAGTCCGTGCAGCAGTTCCTTCATACTGGTGATCTTGAGACATCTCACTACTTCTTCCATACTTGTCTTTATGCCGACTGGATCTGCTCATCATGCCTGATACGAACTAACTAAAAACAGTGAATTCTGCAGCCCTAGGAGAGCATGGAAAAAAGCGCATGCCTTGAAGTAAGAAAATCGTGCAGCATGCAGAAAAGCCAGTGAAACTCTGGCTGTTAGTAAAACAGTCGCTCTATAACTATCCTGAGCCCAGAGGAAAGATATGCACCACCATAAAGCAAGTATTAGTCGCTAATCCATGTGTTTTAACAATTGAAACCCTTCTGACAACAGATTGGGACAAAACAATAACAGGGAGGGAGATTACAGGTTCAATACCAAGTAACAACTCTGAGGTAGGCACCTAACATTATGCATCCATTTATCATACTATTTTTCAGTGGGACACCCGAAAATTCCATGAAGCCTAACACATTAACTACTGTTGGGCATTATATCAAAAATCTTCCAGATACATACAGGTTTAACGGAGAATGAAGATACTTCCAATAAATCTGAAAATAACACACAGATTATTCCTAATATTAGTCACTAATGCATGTGTTTTAACAAAGAATCAAATCACCTTTCGAAAAACTTGCTTAAAATTCCTACACTAAACTCACCTTGATTAAGTTTGTTTCTAGAACAAAACAGTATTCAGTCTAGATAATAGAAAAATAAGTTAAATTAAATATACTGCAAGAAGGTTTGTTTCGAGTCGTACCTAAAAGGCAGTTAGCGGAGTGGAGAAGTCGGAGAATGGCGAATTGGAGGCGGAGGCGGAGGAAATAGTTAAGTATGCTTAGTTACAGCCTACAAGTAGGAGGAGATGAGAGTTGTGCGGAGGAGATAGAAGAGACCTAAGGTAGATGATGGCCACGAACAAACACCATATATTTGCAGTTTAAGATTAGGAGCCCAAAAATTGAAAAATACAACGACGAGACGACGACCTATTAGTATCCCCTCCCCCCCCTTGTTGATTTCTCATGAATGACACGCCCCCCATATGTTGCCTCGTGTCGTCGATATTACAACGATATATTTTCAATTTTCTTTCCTTTTCTTTTAATGTTGCAATATTTAAATCTTTAAGCTCTTAGCAAACCATCTAGAACAATTGAGAAAAAATGAATTTAATTTATTTCTAACAAATGCAATTTCTGAATTCAATTCTTTGTAAAATAACATAAATTGATCATGGCATAAAAGAATGAGTTATCTATAGAATGATAGTATTATGGATGCCAAAATTCGAGGGGTTTTATGAAAATCAAAAACGGTTGATGCTGTTAAATAATATATTTATTTAGTTTTATTTATTAAGGGTAGAATAGTATTTTCAGTTCAACCTATATATAATCTCTTTGTATTTACGTTAACACAAGAACTTAGAATAAATAGATTAATGAGAATTTTAATCTCCTTATCTCTTATGTTCGTATTTCTTTTATGTTAATTTGAATTACTTTAACATGGTATCAGAGTTGATTTTATAAAACAAGACTTAATTTTAAACATAATTTTTTTTTAAGTGATATTTGTTTAGTTTCTGTAAATCTGGTATTTTGTCTTTCCTTCAACTTTTGCAAATTTGATATTTCATCTTCCCTTCAGTTTCTGCAATTTGTTATCTATTTAGTTTCTACAATATCTGTTCAGTTTCTACAATCTGGTATTTTGTCTTTCGCTGCTTTTGCATTATGGTTTTCTTTGTTTGTTGATTATGGCTATTGAAAAAGATGATTCGCTTCAGTTTGTGAGTGTGTGGTTGGATGAAAAGAATCATTCATACTAGAGTTATGTCATGAGAAATTTTTTTAAGGGGAAAAAGATGTGAGGATATGTTAGTGAAACTTATGTGATACCTAAGAATACTGAGGAGGAGGAGAAGGATGCTTTAATAGACACATGGGAAGCAAACAATGTAAAGATTATTACTTGGATCAACAATTCTGTTGAGTATTTCATAGGTACGCAGTTGGCGAAGTATGAGGCAAAAAAGGAAGTTTGGGATCATCTGCAAAAGTTATTTATGCAATCAAATTTTGCAAAGCAATATCAATTAGAGATTGACATTCAAGCTCTTCATCAGAAGAATATGAGTATTTAAGAGTTTTATTCTATTATGACAAATCTTTGGGATCAATTGGCTTTTACAGAATCAGCAAAATTAAAGGCATGTGGTGCCTATATTAATCGTAGAGAGCAGCAACAATTGGTACAGTTTTTAACAGCACTTCGCAATGATTTTGAAGGACTTAGAGGTTCAATTATGCATTGTTCTCCACTGTCTTTTGTTGACTCTGTTGTCAGCGAGCTATTGGTTGAAGAAATACATCTTCAATCTTATTTTGAAAAAGAAATTATATCTACTTCAAATCTCTTTGTACTAGCAATACCATCTAAGTCATTCCTGAATCATCAGAATAAGCCTTACACAAAGGTTGCCTTCGACGAGTGCAATTTCTGTAAGCAGATAGAATCAATTTCAGAAAGGTCATTGGAAGCCTAAGTATCCCAAGTTGAGACAACAAAATCAAGCTTAGAAGTCTGGCAATCAGTCACAATCTAATGTTTATAGACCACCTCAGGGTTATAAACCACCACACCACAATACTGCAGTAGTAGCTTCATCAAGCTCTATCACTGATCCTAGTACTATGGCTGAGCAATTTCAGAAGTTTCTCTTCCTTACAGTCACAAGCAATGTCCGCTTCTCCTTTTGTAGGTCAGTTACCTCATAGTTCCTCAAGTATGTCACATTCTGAATGGATCTTGGATTTTGGTGTTACACGTCATATGTCTCCAGATTCTTCATCTTTTACCTCTGTGTCCCCTTCGCCCTCCATTCATGTTATAACTATTTATGACACTCTCATACCCTTAGCAGGTGTTGGTTTTGTTGTCACACCTCACTTGTCTCTCCCTAATGTTTATCCTATTCCGAAACTCAAATTGAATCTTGTTAATGTTGGTCAATTATGTGATTCTGGTGATTATTTAGTTATTTTTTTTCTTTTTTTGTTGTGTACAGGATCTGCAGTCTCAAAAGCTGATTAGGACAAGCCGTAAGGAGAATGGATTATATATTTTTGATAAGTTAAAGGTATCAGTTGTCGTTGCTGCTACTACTACTATTGATTTTTTTTTTCGTTCGAGTCCTTCATCTTCAAGTTTTTACTTATGACATTCTCGTTTAGGTTATGTTTCGTCTTCTCGTTTGAGATTTTTGGCATCCATGGGAGCTTTAGGAAATTTACAAACTTGTGATATTTCTAATTGTAGTGGATGTAAACTGGTAAAATTTTTTGCTTTACCTTTTAATCGAAGTATTTATGTTTCTTCTTCACCATTTGACATGATTTATCCTGATGTATGGGGACCTTCTTCTGTTTCCACAAAATAAAGGTCTCAATATTATGTTTCATTTATTGATGACCATACTCGTTATTGTTGGGTTTATTTAATGAAACATTGTTCTGACTTCTTTGAGATATATACAATTTTTCGAGCTCAAGTCAAAACTTAATATTCTGTTATAATCAAATGTTTTAGGTGTGATTTAGGTGGAGAATACACCTCTAATAAATTTTGTCAGTTGCTTGCTTTACATGGAACCATTTACCAAACTTCATGTATAGATACTCCTGAGCAAAATGGAGTTGCTGAAAGAAAACATAGGCACATTATCGAAACTGTTTGTTCTCTCTTGTTGTCTGCTTCTATTCCTAGTGAGTTTTTGGGGGAAACTGTCCTTACTGCTGTAAGTTTTTTTAATACAATTCTCTCTTCTAATAATTCAGGTTTATCTTTTTTTGAAAAGTTATATGGGTATGTCCCTGATTATTTCTCCTTTAGAGTTTTTTATTGTACTTATTTTGTTCTTCATCCTCATGTAGAACGCAGTAAGTTGTCCTCTCGATCTGCTATTTGTGTCTTTCTAGGTTATGGTGAAGGTAAAAAGTAGTATCGTTGTTTTGATCCTATAACTCATAAATTTTATGTATCTCGTCATATTGTCTTTCTCGAGCATATACCTTTATTTTATATTTCATCCACTACTCATAGCCTGACTAAATTGATCTTATTCGTATAAATCCTTTTTTGTCTTAAGATTCTGATAGTTTATCATCTTACGTTTCTAGTACCTTAGATACCCCTCATCATGCTCGACCAATTTGTACTCATCAATTTACAGATACTGACACTTTGCTCTCTGGCACACCTAAAGCTTCATACTCATCTACAGCCCCTCAAGCTTCATCTGAGATTATGGATCCACCTCTGCGTCAATCCATACGTATTCGTAAGTCCACAAAACTATCAGATTTTTTTTATTCTTGTTATTCTTCATCATTTACTTCCTTTTTAACTTCTATTCATTGTCTCTTTGAGACCTCTTCCTATAAAGAGGCAATTATTGATCCTCTTTGGCAACAAGCTATGGATGAGGAACTTTATGCTTTGTATAAAACAGATAAGTGAGATTTGGTTCCTCTACCTCCTAGTAAGAATATTGTTGGTTGTCCTTGGGTGTATAAGATCAAGACTAATTATGATGGATCTATTGAGCGATACAAAGCTAGGTTGGTTGCAAAAGGATACTCTTAACAGTATGATATGGATTATGATGAGACATTTGCCCCTATTACAAAAATGATTATCATTCATACTCTTATTGCCATAGCTTTGGTTCGTTAGTGGCATATCTCTCAACTTGATGTTAAAAATGCCTTCTTGAATGAAGATCTTCAAGAAGAAGTTTATATGGCGTCTCCTTTTGGTATTTCACATGACTCTGGGTATATTTGTAAGCTCAAGAAAGCGTTATATGGTCTCAAACAAGCACCTCGGGCTTGGTTTGAAAAATTTTCTA
>Ga0307517_10009858_pt1 | contig 13461 bp, 21 predicted proteins | sample 23_EM_MG_FD_194515 | JGI IMG/M metagenome (GOLD analysis project Ga0307517, IMG submission 194515) | Populus trichocarpa ectomycorrhiza microbial communities from riparian zone in the Pacific Northwest, United States - 23_EM | ecosystem: Host-associated > Plants > Roots > Unclassified | place...
ATAGAAGGAAATCCTAGCACAGCCTTTGCCGCCCGACTCATACCCCAGTATGAGTCGCATATCCGCGTAACCAAGGAAATAATACAATTTGTCGTAAACCTTACAAAGGAAATCCCTCATAGCAACTGTGTAACAAAAGAAAGTACACCAAAGTTATCCCAACACGTATATCATCAGGGGACCGTGATATTTTTTTATAAAGACTTTTGCTGAGTAGCGATCGCGGCTATTGTAGTAGGCAGGAAGCAGGATTAGATCCTAGATCTAAGTTCAGGAAATATCATGGTGCACCAGCGAGGACCTACCACATTGTTAGCCAAGAGAGGTCAAATTGTCGGACTTGCCAATTTACCGGGCAATGTGCGACTTTCCATACGCCAAATCGCAGCAATCACTAATGTCACCCTCTCTACCTGTGCTGATATTATTCAGCTGTCCACTCTACAGAGGCTCCAAACTCAAATTCAAGATCCCGGTTCTGAGAAGAACCTATGTCCTACTGCCACTGCCCGCAAAGGCTCCAATCAGGCCTTAACAGAGGAGGAAAAGCAGCGTGTTATCTCTCTTGCCCTTCGGGATGCCGCCACCTGCCGCAAGCCCCTTCATAAGCTGATTACTGAATCCGGACTCAATATTTGTAGCACTACCCTATCCAACATCCTGGCAGCAGATGGGATCCATAGACGCCGGCCAACCCAAAAGCTTTTTCTTACAGTAAGAGCTAAAGCAGTGCGGCTGGAGTGGGCATTAAAGTACCGAAACTTGAATTTTCAAAAGGTTTTGTTTACTGATGAGTGTCAGTTTGAGGCCAGTACATCCCGCTCTTCGCATGCGAAGGGAGTGCTTAGACGGGCAGGAGAAGCGTACTTACCACAAAATCTTGACCGGAGATTTCCAAGGGGATCCACCAATGTTTTGGGGAGGAATTATGTTTGGCTATGATGGATCGCAACTCCCCTGCCATTTCTTCCGATCCCCAATTGAGACCTCAGCTGAACGTCAAGCATCTATTCTACGTTTACAACAAGAGTTCTAAACGGACACGGACGATTTCAACTCCTTTACTGGGCTAGGTGAACCGCACACAGTCTCAGTACCTCAGATGCGAAGTACCAAGAGCAAAGGGGGGCTTGATTGGTACATCTATAGAGAGCAAGTCCTGCCCCCTAAGATCTTTCCTTTCTTGTTTCAAGAGATCACAGCAAGACAGGAAATTCTCTACTTCATTGAAAATGGCGCACCATCTCTTACCAAGGACTACAATGTGGCAGAATCACTTGATTGTGGGTTTGAGAGAATCATACTCCCACCCTGCTCGCGTCACTTAAACCCCATCGAAGAGGTTTAGCGGTATATCAAAGATCGAGTAAAGAGAAGGATTGGCTGGGATTATCGGGATGGAATGATAAGAGAGATTGTCCTAGATGAGTGGAAAAGTCTCCCAGTGGACTTTATTAATGGGCTCGTATCATCAATGCCACCTCGCATTGAAGCTGTTATTCCGGCTCAGGGTGGTAATGAGTTTGGTGGCTAGAAGGGTAAGATCCCTGATTCATACTCCGGGAGGTGTTTAGAAATCGGAAAGCATAACCTTCATCTTCACGGATATTTGCTTACGATTAGCGAACATAGTTTTCCAGCTTTTAATAACCCTTCCGTATATTACCTCTTTCCCCCTCCCTTTTTTTTCTTCTCTTCAGACTCATGAAGGCTCACGTGCCTCAGGCAAAAAGAAACAATGAGAATTAGTAGGAAGACGGCCTGAGTGAGATCCAAAATTGAAATCAATGTGGGCTTGGAATGTCAACTGTGGATGGGAGGATGGACTTGGAGTAGGGATTCAGATGACTTGAACTGTCTTTTTTGTCTTGCTTGTAATTTTTCTCGCTTCTCTACCATTCTGCTTCTAAAATCATCAATTGTCATCATCGCATGTAGCTAGCTTGGGTAACTTGTTGGAATTCTCTCCTAAGACTAGCGTTCCTACTAATCCCCAATTCCGAATATACGATGAAATTACAAGTAGATGGCCAGCAGAAGTGGCCATGATTCAGCCTGATGATTAAGCTGATTCTTGGCATTTTTTCTTCTTATGAACTCGCTGGCCGGTCCATCGCTTCCCGAACTAGATGAACTGGCAGCGCAATCCCGCGACCTGACTCACGCACCGGTCCGTTGTCCCCGTCCCACTAGCCGGTCAACATGACAAGTCAGAATCACACGCAGCCACTGTCGTCACTATGTTCTTCCTCTTATCCCCACCCAAATCCACTATCTCTCCCCTCTCCCTCCCCCCTCCATCCTTCCCACTCTCTTTGTTTCCCTTCTCCCCTCAACTTCCTCTTCGCAACGAACAAATTCTCTAGCCTCTTACTCAGCATTTCCTATCGCTCTATCCGCTCGATCAAGTTTCCCCCCATACTTCACTCCCCATAACTCCTCCCACTCTACTTCTTTTTCTACCGACGCATACTTCTTACCCGATGTCCCCACGAAAGCCTTCCCACGATTCTTCCACCGAGACAACTCCTCTTCTCCCATCCAGCCCTCAAGCTTCTCCTGGCTATGCCGTGGACCCATCACTTCCTGCGGATCCTGCCGATGCCCCTCGGAGCGCCGGCGCGCCGAGAAAGCTTGCTTTGATTGCTGTAGTACTTGTTTGTCTGAGTGCCATCAGCATTTTATCACTAGGACTTTTTGCCCCTTCAGCCGCCGCTCAGTATGCCAAAGAAGCCGTTGTCCTAGATATCACTAGTCTATCCCTTGACTCCTTTACCATTAATGGATTGAAGGTTCGCACAAAAGCTACAGTTCTGATAGATGATAGTCGCGTCAAACGCAAGGCTATACGGACCTTAGGGCGCACAGGAGCTTGGATTATCAACACGATATCGACAGACGCGACCAAAATTGATATCTATTTACCCGACTATGATGGTGGCCACCTCGGCACAGTGAGTGCCCCGCCAATGACAATCGTTGTTAGGAATGGCCAAATCACGAAGCTGGACTTCGTGTCAGACCTCAAACTTGGATCTCTGCATACTATTCGGAGCTTATCCATCGATTATCTTTTTGGGGCATTGGGGAAGATCATGGTGCTCGGTGTGGCTGATCTAGGACTGAAGTTAGGCCTGCTTCACTTAGGGACTCTGAAGATATCCGAGGAGATGGCCTTTGAAGGTTCCATATACAAACAATAGAATACCCCGGTCAATAGACTGACATATGGTCAACCAGAACTGCCTTCTCTACCTAAGTTCCTTGTTAATCGGATGAATGTTGGAGAAATAACTCTTCCAGAACGGAAAGCCCTCAGTGTCAATATCTCTGCTGTTGTACAAAATCAGTACCCAGTGGAATTCGATGTACCACCTCTATCTTTTGTCATTCTTTTGTCTGGGTGTAGGGCAGGTGATTTAGTCAATGTAGCCACTGCTGAGACTTCCCACCTCTCAATCGAACCTAAAACCGACATTAGTGTGGATGTGCTTGGAATCATTCGCAACATCCCGGAGGCACTCGTAACTACATGTCCAGGCTCCCATATCTCACCAATCGACATATTCTTAGGCACCTATCTACACGGAAAAGATACCACCGTATACATTCAAGGATCGCAATCTCCAAACTCCGATGCACCTAGCTGGTTGCGAGAATTTCTTCGAAGCATCACCCTCCCAATCCCCTTTCCAGGGAACAATTTCGATAACGTTGTGAAATCATTCAGCTTGTCCCATGTTAAATTTCAGCTTCCCTCCCCAGATGCCCCAGCAGGGACGCCAGAGGCAACACTACGACTGAGTGCAAATGTGCTTGCCACAGTTCGCCTGCCTCCAAAAATGAACTTTTCATTAGATGTCAGTCGCGTAAAGGCAACTGCGAACGTAACCTATGAAGGCCAGAAGTTCGGAACCCTGCATTTTCCAAAGTGGATCCCAGCAAGTTCAACCACCTCAAATGATTCCAAGCTCCTTTTTGTTCAGGCTGAGCTTCGCGATTCCTTGCTAGACATTGAGGATTACGATATTTTTGATAAAATCGTTCAGAAGCTCCTATCTAATGGCGCAGAACCAATATTTCTCGGCATTGATGGATCAACAGATGTAGGAATTGGAACCAGCCTTGGTCAATTCGTTGTTAGGAATATCCCTGCCTCCGGAAATATAAAGATTGATGGACTTCCGACCACTCAAATGCCATTGCCAAAAGTCAATGGGATCATCATTTCCGACACAACGACCCAGTCCATCACGCTTGGCATTGACCTTAGTTTTGAAAATCCAACACCTTGGGAGGCTATTGTTCCTTACATGAGTGTTCACATCACGCACGGTGGGTTTGTATTAGGAAATGCGAGCATAGCCAACGGGCGCGTGATGACGGGTATAAACTCCCTCTCCATCGGGGCGATTTGGGACCCACAAGATCATGGGGGGCACGAGGCCGTGGAAACGGGTAAACGCCTCGCTGGTGAATACATATCTGGTGCGTGCCTTCATATATATATATATCCTCCCAGTGCCCCCCAAATTTACCATTGAGGATAGGGTGCAATACCACAATTACTATCCGCCCACATGCCAACAGCCTACCCTCCATGCCACTGCTGTCCAAATTTCTCTCAAACTTCAACGTGACCATTCCGACCCCACGCCTCCCAGTGCCCGGAATGGGTGGGCCATCAGATTCCCCTCCGAACTTTATTGAGTCTGCGACTGTAAGTATATCTAAACCTCGAGATACTAGCACCCACCTCTCTCAGTGAAGTACTTACAAATATTCTGGGTCAACTCCAGATACATCTGATATCTTCCACAGCCGATTTCCTCGTCAACAATCCCCTCCGCAAAGACAAAGTTACAATAGAAGCAATCAATGGCACAGCAAAATATAAGGGTAACGAATTGGGGAAAATTGAGTCCTCGAAACCGTTCGCAATCAAGCCAGCAGTGGAGGGAAGCACTACCACGCCTAGGATTCCTGTGCGCTGGAAGTTTGGGAGTGTAGGGTATGAAGCGATGAGAAGAGCGCTGGGTGGAAGGCTGGCTGTCCAGGCCGAGGCATTATGTTTGGTGCGCGTTGGCAAGCTGCAGATGGAGGTGTTTTACAATCCGACTCATCCCATAGAAGCAAATATTCATTTAAGATAATTTGGGTTTCTGTGGTCATTGCTTTCTTTTTCCTCTCTTCGGCGTTCTTTGTACGTGGGCCTAGTTTGACGGCTTTGGCTAGTCTGTCTTTACAGTCTAAAAAACAAATACAACTTTTTACCTATTTACATTCTAGGCGACTTCAGTCGCTAGCGACCTTTGTTCACTCACACCAGGCTCTTAGTTGCGCTCAAGCTCTAATCTCCTGTAAAGAAATGCTAAATCCGGGTCTCGCCTATATCAAGTCCGCTGGAAGTTGATACAACAGTCACACGGCGTGTTGTGTTCGTCGATTTGGACCCAAAGAGACAAAAGGTACCTATCGCCTAGCCAGGAGGGAGTGTGCTAGCATCTACCACATCACCCGCATCCTTGACCTCAATATCCTCAGTTCTCGTTTGTAAAGGAGATCGTGGCAGCGCCATAAGCCCTATAATCCAGATAGTTAGAGCTCTTATCCCCTGTCCCTGTATGATTCTAGTCTTAAGGGAGATGATACCAGTTCTTGCAGACTCGAGAATACCGAAAGGCCCAATAAGCTTCATAAACGCATCAATTCGGGAAGGTTTTGCTGAGCTTACATTTCATCCACAACTACGCGTTAGTAGAGAGAAAAAGAAACAGCAAAAAAATTAATCTCTCAAAAAGTGCTCTTACAGCTCCACGATGCAGTTATTCTCAGAGATGTCAGATACCTTTCCACCGAATTGATGAGTCAATTGAGTTACAGCGTGAAGATGTTGGTGTTTGTGCCTCAAGGCTTGGGATATCGGAAGCTTGGAAGGGTGGTAGTCCCCGTCCCTTGGGGTAACCCCATGCCCACTAAGCGCCTCTGCATTTTCAGCAGTCATCTCACGGTGGTGAGCCAGTAACTCCTCAAAATACTCAGGGCCGAGGATAGAGACTTTTGCAAGCAAAAGTTCACGTTGAATAAGAGGTGACGCGGTGTAATCCAGAACAGCCCAAACAGGGACCAAGTCTTCGAGTTGTCTCCGTGCCTGCTCGACCACCTCGTCCTGTCCGCTTAGGACAATTGTCATGCGGGAAAGGTCGGGAACCTCAGTATTGCAAACGACTAGGGAGTCGATGTTGAATCCCCTAGCTGCTAGAATACCCGAAACCCGCGAGAGAACACCTGGCTCGTTTTGGACAAGGCAATTCAGGATATGAGGTTTCGGGGGATTGGACGAAGGTAGCGGAGTCTCATAGAGAATTGAAGAAACTGCAGCTGAAGCTGACCATGCTGGGGGGTCGGTCGTGGGCAAAGGATTCACACGGCGGTGAAGGGCCTTGTAATAAATGGCTGATGTTGAGGAGGAGGATGAGGAGGAGGAGCCATAGGCTCTCCCAACCGCACGAGACAAAGCATTGACTGCAGGCCTGCCCAAAAGGGACGAGCAGGCAGCGCGAATAGCCGCCATTGAAGGAGGTGGATATTCGTGAAGGGTGATGTTTTATGGAGGAGGCAGGATTTTCTCAGATTCAGGGTCTTGCATCAATAATTCCCCACGGGACTTTCGCCCTTGCTTGGGAGAGCCAGCTGCCAAGACCCTTTTCACGTGCAATCAACTGGGCACGATCTGCTGAGTCATCGATGGAATGCTGAACGTGGGAACTTCTAATTTTTGTCCAACTCAATCCGTACCGCCCTCTCTCCTCCACATCACCCTCCTCTCCCGTTAGCCTCCCCTGCCCTTTCCATCGACAGTCCTTCCTTACTCACCCTCGACCGCCTTTCGCCCCCAACTCACACCACAACATCCTCGACCACCTTCCCATAGAAAACACGATTTGCAATGACTGACGACTCATCGGACCGTAGGAAGCGAAGCAAGTGGGATGAACCCCAAAGAAGCACTTCCCATGGGCGAGATCGTGTTAGGGACTACAGAGATCGGGAGTCTGAGAGAGGGAAACCAGTTAGCAGTCGCGGCGCCTCCCGCTGGGATGACCGTCGCTCTCGCTCTCCCAATCCTCATCACCAATTCTCCTCCCGTCGAGACGATCGCCGGAGAAGCAGGAGTCCCCCGTCCGCGAGCAGGTCGACCGAGAGCCCCCCTATCGAGCCAGCGAAAGAGCCGAAACCCGACCCAGCGGCCGCAGCAGGTAAGCCCCATTGTCCACTCTACACCACCCGACCCTTCTCTAATTTTGCTAACTGGCATCGAGTAGCTGCTGCGGCTGCCCGTATCAACGCCCAGATCCAAGCGAAGCGCGGTATCCAACACGTAGACGTACCACCTATCCGTTCTGTGAGGAAATTCCCTCTATAGCTAGCGTTTGCGTTTGCTAATTTTTATAGAGTGCCGGAAAATCTTCCAGCCCGCCTAGCACAACAACATTCAATAGTGACATGTATATAGCAGATGGTGACTATATCAAAGATATAGAAGTTAACGACCTTCGCAATCGATACACACTGACAAAAGGCGCCACTCAGAAAATGGTAAACATCGATCCCTTTCCCGGTTGCGAGTTTTATTGACTACTCCTTCCCTTTGTATTTTGCACGTGCACGGGGCGAGCCTTTACACTTATGCACAGCTCAAGTTCTAAGGAGGAGCCATTTAAGCTGAAATATGATGTGCAAATAGTTTTGCATAACCCTTTGGTGTCTTGCCGCTGACTGTCACCCGTGCTTGTTTAGATTAAAGAAGAAACTGGCGCCGGTACGACCCATCTACCCTCATATATGATCCCATGTTTTTTGCTTTAGTGTATAGAGTACTCACGCATTCTGCGCTTAAAGATGTTACTACCCGCGGCGCCTACTATCCCGACAAGTCTATGGCCACTCCTCAGGTATGAACCCGCCCCCCATCCTACCGCGATCCTTATCTGAGTTGGCCAATAGAATCCACCACTCTACCTACATATAACTAGCACGACCAAGGAGGGGTTGGAGAAAGCTGCGTCAAAGATTGAGGAGCTTATGAAGCAGGATCTTCCGAATCTTGTCGATGAACGCCGATTCAAGAGGAGAGAGCCACCAGAGCCCGTTGAGCGGGACGAGTACGGAAGGGTGGGCTTGGAAGTATCACCTTGTTTGGAAAACCTAACTGACCTCCTACTAGCGCAAATGGCCTGAAGAAAAGATTCCCGTTGATCTCGAGCCCATTCCAGGCTTCAATCTTCGAGCGGCAGTTGTCGGACATGGTGGCCAGTATGTCAAACACATTCAGCAGGAGACACGTTGTAGGGTGCAGATTAAAGGCCGCGGATCTGGTTTTATGGAGCATGGTCTTGGTCATGAGAGCGACGAACCACTCTATCTTCATGTGACGTACGAACCCCCTACTCAAGCCAGGGGATGAGGTACTAACACCACACAGTGGGCCCGATCCACGAGAAGTCCAGAGGGCAAAAGGGCTGTGTGATGATCTTCTAACCTCAGTCAAATCTCAGTACGAAGATCATAAAAAGCAACCTCAGCCTATTCGTTTCCCTAGTTACGGTGGAGGTAGCAATGCCAATCCTTATACTTCGCCCATGTCAGGACACCAGTCTCAAGGACAGAACCAAGGCCAAGCCCCCCATAGTCTAAACCACAGTCACGGGCAATCGTCCTCTCCACCGCCTCCCCCGCCTCCCGGACCTCCCCCCCAACAGGCGGCAGTAGCGGCATCTGGGGCCCCCGGCGCTCCCGGTTCATCTCACGTCAACCCATACGCCGCATATTACGGAGGAGCAGACCCTTACGCCCCGTATGGCGGATACCAGGCGTACATGCAATACTGTAAAAGCTCACTTTCCAGCACTTGTTCTAACCGACCACTAATACATTGATTAGACCAGGCGTATTACGGCCAACAACAACCCCAAGCCCCTGGCGCATCACCATACTCGGCCATGCATGCCAGTAGCCCCCCACCACCTCCCCCCCCGGCAGGTAATCCCCCTCCCCCGCCTCCACCTCCCCCATCTTACAATGCCGTGAGGCCGCCGGGAGTGTAAACGGATTACAGAGTTGAGATCTAGATAAGGTTTGCAGGCTTGGCTTTGGAGCAAATCTTTCTTTTGTTGGTACGCCAATGTGGTTTCCAAAATGATGTCTTGAATCAATTAGCCTCTCCAGTATGCATCTCATGTTCCCTCACTTCTGTAATGAAAATCCCTCCGCCTGTCTAAAGTAGTGTACTTATCTGGCACTTTCTTTTCTTAAAGAAAACAGAGCATATTCCAATAGGAACTCGCAAAAAAATAAATATCTGCCCCCTGTTACATCCCCCCACAAACAACAATTTATTGTTCTGACCAGGTATTTCCAATGAAACATTCCGAGCGCTCGTTCGCTACACCATCAACTAGCTTGGCTCTGACCGGAAGACGAAGGATTCTGATTAACAAGTGCATGATCGATAGCTCTGGTGCGGGGGATAGCCTCCAGCCTCCCACTTGTGATCTCAACCCGCTGTCGCAACCTATTCGACGCTAGCAGTAGTGTCGCTAACGTCTTTCTCTCACCATTCATATATCTTAGTTATCACGACCTACCCCCCTCTGCTATCACAGCAACAGTAAATAAAGAATGACCCCCCACCTTAGTCGTTGAATGCGCGATGTTCGCAGTTGTAGTTGTAGTTATGGCGCTCTTGATTATCCGCTTGGGGAAAGGTGAGTTAGCAAAATGTGCCCTGCATATGAGGGAACGAAGGTACATACGTCGTCGGACAGCTGAATGTTTGTGTGTGGCATTCGTCGGTCTTTTTGACCTTTATTCCCCCTTTTCGGTGCGGTCTTATTATATAACAATGTCAAGGTTGGCGATCAGCGTAGGTATGTTTAGATCGCGCCTAACCTATGTGCGAAATACTGCCCCAATTACCGTACTCGAGTACAGTACAGTACTACTGCGTCTAGAAAGAATGGGTCTTTCCGCTAAGAGATATAATAGAGGGAATGGGTGGAGGAATAAATAGGTGGAACGATCTGATCCTGTAGGAATGGTAAGGGTGGTGGATTGGCTTGCGGGGGTTGCCTTGATTAAGTGCGCTAGACTATGCTGGGCGCTGTAGCGCGGGGTGTTTTGGTGGGGCTTTAGTTGACTGCGAGAATACTCGTCCCAAGCAAGAAGTACCCGGAAACAGGGGGGGTCAATTCCGTATGAGCGCTCAGATAATCGCAGGGGGTTTACTATACAAAAATCTAATCCCTGTTTCCGGGTCCTTCTTGCCTGGGACGAGTTGCAGTGGGACACAAGTTGCAAACAAGAGGCGAAAGTTTCGAACGAGGTGCAGAGGTTGCTGATATTTGAGTGAAGGGAACACCAAAGCGAATGTGAGGTCATCAGGATGCGATTTTGTTCCGTGCTGACTGATATGGGATGACCTTTGAGACAGATTAAGGAACAACATCTCGCAGGATGAGGAACGTGTGAAAGTCTAACTCTCCGTAGATTCTTCGAGACAGGGAAAAGTAGGTTGTGAAAATTTGGAGGGGAAGAACTATGCACTGTGCCCTATGAAGAGCCCCAGGACCATTGGTTCTCTCGCTCGCGGATAGAGGGTGGATGGCTTACTCAACGCTGCCTCGATCCATATCGCAATGGAGCAATAATTTAATGCACAACATAAAACCGAGCCCGGTGACTCGGAACATACTATGAGATGCGTCCCATACCATTTCACTCCGGTCATAGAGCACGAGAGCAGGAGAAAATATATATAAGGTGCGACGCAGCAGGTTGTCATATAATACATGAGCAAGCAGGGAAACGAGTATGGATAAGGGCGAAAAGGAGCTTGGAAACTGGAAATCAGATCATACTAGAGAAACCCCTAATAGGCTAGATGAAGGCGATCCATTCAAACCGTTGTTTCTGCTAACCTAACTAGAGTGTTTGCCTCGAAGATGACTATTCGAAAAATGTTCATACGTGACCCGTCGACAACTCCCCCCATGGGCATTCCGAGCGGTATCTTTGATGCCCTTGACATTCGAATTAAGTGCAAGGTTCAAGGAGCTGGGTTTTCCTATTAAATGTGAGCATTTAGAAAAGGGGTACAAGGAGAGATGCTGCATGCTCACTCGAACAATGTATTTGATCTTTTTCTCATATGCAGGGCGGTCCTTCCTGAACAAATTATAGGCATCCGCCTGTGCTGGCGACTCCGGGTTTGGGTCGTCGAGAAGATCTTGAATCCCCAGGAGAATTTGTTTAATCGTGATGGCGGGCTTCCAATCCTCGTCCTCGTTCAGGATGCTAAGGCAAACGGTGCCAGACGGGTAGACGTTGGGGTGGAAGAGAGGTGGCACGAACTTGCCTATTATCACGTTAATTAGTGGATTGTAACGGTTGTGTGATAAATTCTAGGGAAGGGTTGCGATGAAAGTACATTTCGGGGGCTTCGTTGGGTACTCTATAATCAGGCCCCCGTATTAGCGATAATTACTCCGAATAGTGAGGCCAGTGGGGTAATCGCTTGCCTTCGGGAAATATCATATCCAACTTGAATAGCCCTCCTTCCCACATGGTTTTTTCCTTTCCAGGGATACCACAGCTCCATTTCATCAGATCAAGTCCACCCTGAGGAGTTTTTGCGGGCTTCGCATAAAAACCGAAGGGGTGATCTTTGCGCCATTGCTTGCTATAGCACACAGAGTTAGTTTCAGTTCTCATTCCGTTAAATGAGGCATCGCAGGAGGTAAGCAGATAGTACCGCTCTTCTTGCAGCCGATTAACGCAAAGTGACATTTGGAGTGTTGATGGGTGTGTGATTTGTGTGGATGTGGAGGGCCAAGTGTGAAGAGCCAAGTGGAACAGATAGAGCACTGGTAGTATCTTTGGAAGAGAGAAGTGGGGGGGGGGGGACAAAGAGAAGATGTGGAGGGCGGTGGAGTGGAGTGGAGGAGGCACCAAGGTTTGCGTTGGGCAAAGAGAATGGTCGCTTGTCGAACCCCAGATGTATGCCAGCCCTGTTATTGGTTGCCTCGGTACCGCGTGAATGCTCCAGACACTGGTTGTGTCAAAGTAAAAACAAAGAAATTTAATAATAGACAACCGATGATGAATTACGGTAACCTATCAGAAAAAGTGAAAACAAGTTTAAATGCAGATATCTTGTCAACGATTGACAAAAGGTTAGTACCATACATAAATAAGCTGACAGTTTATGTGACAAACCGTTGGCCGTCAATGGTTCGCATTGTTGTCGTTGTTGATGTTGTTTTTTATGTTATTCCAGAACCCCAGAGGTTCGAGTGCAGGTGTAACCCTTTCCTAGCAAACCCAAGCGAACGTGATACGGCGCTTGTCTAAGATGACATGGGATAGCATCTTTTACTAGTACTGCTCGGGAAAACCTATTCTATACCAGGGGATCTCAGACCACTCCAATAGAATGCCAGCAACGTTTTTTCATCCCAATCTCACCTCTTGTGACAGGTCGTTTTTGGGACGGCGCGGGGGGATCACCCAATCAACGCCCTTGGGGCCTATCTCACGATGGCTTCATGTCAGGTTGGTTTCGGGCAGGGAGCTCGTTTCCATCGGATAAGTCCTTGGTTGATGTCGGATTCATCACTGAGGCAGCGGTACCTGGAAGGCATGCCTTCTGGGAATACGATACGCCATTTTGTTTCGGTTTTCCGGACGATTTGGGGTTGCGCGGGTCCACTTTGTTGTGGGCTCTGGTCGGAGCAGGCGGGGGTGCGGGGCTCAACTGATTTTGCGCTGGTTTTGGTAGCGTCGTGGAAGGCGCCTGAGCCACATGTGGCTGAGCCCATACCAGTGTGGCTAGTTTGATCGTGGCGCGTGTGGCGCACACTGGGGTTGTGAAATTGTTTTTGGTTTTCTCTTGTGGTATGGGGCTGCGAGGACCGGTAGGGTTTTTGTTTTTTGGTTGGGATTTCCTGTGTCTCTGGCTACGAGTCTCTGCCTTGTGTCTTTGGACTGGGGTTGCCTTGCCGACTGTGGGTAGCTCACTTGCAGTAATGGTGCGATCTTGCTACGACTTGTACGGGTGGTACTTTCCAGATGTACTGTGGGATAGGCAGGTGTTATTTGTTTTTGTTATGGGCTGGCGTACCTCAAGTACTGCCGTTAGGTCGTGATGCCAGATCGGCTTAGACCTTTACATAGTATAAATATATGGAATTAAATACCAGCAAAATGCGATGTTTCACCCACTAATCCCCCATTCTGCCAAACAAGGTAATAAGAATTGTCTCAACATAGCTTGGTGTTAGGTGGTAGCTTCGGCGTGAGGTATTCCGACAGCTAGGACCTTGATCGCAACTATATCGGAGAACTCGTTAAGAAGACACGAGTAATGTAGGCTAGATATAATGGAACACTTCGGTATAGATC
>Ga0307517_10009859_pt1 | contig 13461 bp, 11 predicted proteins | sample 23_EM_MG_FD_194515 | JGI IMG/M metagenome (GOLD analysis project Ga0307517, IMG submission 194515) | Populus trichocarpa ectomycorrhiza microbial communities from riparian zone in the Pacific Northwest, United States - 23_EM | ecosystem: Host-associated > Plants > Roots > Unclassified | place...
CGAATTTCGAGAAAAACTCGACGTTGACGGAAAGCGTTCGATAACGCCGTAGCAATGAACAATGCAACAGAAATCAAGCCAATCCAGTGAGTTGTTGAGGTGCTAGACGTCGAGCAAGGCAGACGCGAAAATATAAGGGTGATCGGAAAAAATAGTGGAAAAATCCGCCGCGCCAACTTATCTGAACGCTGCCATAATACGTCCCGAGACCCCGAACTTCATCTGGGACCCACATGGTGGAACGAGGTGGGTCTACGAGCTGCAGCTGACGACACACGATGTATTTGGGGTGGTCCCATCTGCATAGAACAAAGTTCAGTAGCCGATGATCGCGATGATGAACACGGCTTACGGAAATGAACGACCCGTCCAACTGGTCGCCGTCCATGAGCTCGCCTCACACCACCTTGATTACACCATCGAGCATCTCGTAACGAGAAGGTTCGAGAGTGAGCTCGCCTAGTCAACTGGTACCGAGACCCTGAGTCAAAAATACCAACATCCTGCCAAAACCCTAATCCACCATTACGAGGTTACGGGAGGACGGGAACCCAACTATTTATTAGCGATTTGGGGCTGACAGGCAAGTTGTTGTACCGGCAGGCAGGCGGGAGTATCAGGTGCCCAGAAGGGTCCATTAAAGAGGTAAGGAGAGTCATCGTATTTGTGATTGCCCTTGAATTTGGGGTACACTGAAAATGAAGTGGCAAAGCGTCCGCGCTTACCCGAGGAAGAGTCACAGCTGCGTTTGTGATCATGTCGGTGTGCCAGACAAGTTGAGACGGGATGAACATAGACCGTAGCTGGAGCATCAAAATTCAGGAAGGGGAGGTGAGGGGGACATGTAGGTCTGAACGAGGCATGGAATGAGGCGCTTGATAAGAAACGTTCTCTTATTGCCTTTGACACACGATCAATCGATGGCTGTAGTGAGATTCTCGTGCCCTCTGTTCGGATGTAAATACATTAACAGCATGAAAATCAAGAACTCAATCGTTACCGGCGTAGAATGATCTCGCCCTATGACTTCACAGAGTCCGAGTGGCCGCCTTCGCTTGTTTTCTCCCCCTTAGTCCCGGCCGACTCTGAGGCAGGCTTTGGCGGTGCAGAGTGTGACTTCTCCCATACCCTCAGAGCTGCTTCGAAGTTCTCCCACACCTGTCTTCCCAATGGCTCCCCCCTATTTCACCGTCGTCCGATAAGGTCCCAGACTTATCCTCTGCTTTGTCCGCCTGCTTCCCTTTTTCCTTTGCCTTCTTTTCTTCCCCATCCTTGGAAGGCGTTTGCTTAGGAGGTTGTGCGCGTGGCGTCACTCTGACCACCGAGCAATCAGCGTACAGTGCGCCGGGTTTCAAAACTTCAACATCCAATTCGTCGGTTCCGTTGTTGTGCGCTTCGCTTTTGAATGGAGTTGGCAAAAATAGTCCGTGAAGCACGGTTTGGATGCCCGAGCTCGACGATTTTGTTAAGAGCCACAACAGTGGCTGGAGAAGGAAGTATCTGGACCGAATATCAGCACATCTCCAATAACAAAAGATAAAGTGCTAACAGAATGACACCGATGAAAGTGAATCGTGATGGGTCGTCCCTGTTGACGGCAAGGAGTGGAGCAATTGTATTCGTTTTGGCAATTCCCGGAGAAACTGCGACTGCGACCACGTTGGATCGTTGGGGTTTACTTGGCACAACGTTTACAACTTCGCTATCCGTCTTCGGGGTCTGGGAGCCTTGTGGCATCGAGTCCAGAATGCGTTGTAGGTGTCGAGTGAGGATGGCCATTTACAGTGAACGTCGGCCCTCTTGCAAGAATACCGAGGGTTTCTCAGGGAGTGGCTCTGTGGTGGGGGAGAAGTTGGTGGCTGAGGCGGCGTAAAATGGGTTGATGACGTTTACAATACGAATATCACATTCAGCGGGTGCGACGAGGAGAATAGGAAGCAACAGGGTCGTAATTGAGAAGGTCGCAAGGGATCTTGTTTGCCTTTCCATTTCGTCTTCGACCGAAGCGGATTTTGTCGGCAGCGGTGAACCAATGTGCGTATACTCGTGGGCGAAGACGATCCCGTCCAGCCTATTCTCCTCGGCCGTCAAGAACCTGGAACAAAACTCCCGTATTGAGGCTGGTGAGGACAGGTCACAGCGTTCAGCAAAAATGTTCTCATTGGAAGTGGTAGAGCGCAGGAGTTCGATGATTATGTCAACGCGTGGTGACGAGATCGGTTCCGGAGACAGTGCGATTATATGCACCCCGCGTCGAGCCAGCTCCTGAAGTAGAGTCAGGCCTAGCGGCGTGAAGCCACCCTGGTCCAACAAATTACAAGGTAAATCTCTAGAATGATGCCGACGGTAACTCTCTAGAATGATGCCGACGGTAACTCTGGTCACGCAACTGTAACTGGGATGACTCTTGCATTGATGTTCCGCTCCCTGGTCGTTTTGCGTCCCTGGGAGAGCGTCCGTAGAACAATACATAACGCCGACGGCAGCGAAACCAAATCTTAGCCAGTACCTCGGGGGAAACCCCCGGACAGGACGGCGTAGGCGAGTTCCAGGACCATGATGCGAGACGATGATGAAACAGTGTCCCGATTTGGAAATCAGACGCTCGCGCTTTATCTTCTCCCCCACCCGCCGTATATTTGAAGGTCCCAAAAGCACAAAACCTCCAACTGTTCATCGATGACGACAGGACAGCCGCAACCCCGAACAGCTGTTCTTCCGATCAGCCTCAAGAATCCTCTCGCCCAACACCACTACGGAAGTTGCGAGCGGGTGCGTCGACCCACGGTGATGCCGGATAATATTTCCACGATCGCTCGTCCTACCAGACCGATGACGTCGACTTTAGTTCGGGAGAGTATTCCCCCGATAAATGGTCGCGGTGACGCGAGTCCGGACGACCACATCACAAGAATCTGACTTGAAGATCACTCAGGCGAGGTATTAAACAGGGAAGGTGTCTGAAACGCAGGAGGAGGAAGACCCAACCTGCATTCGCCTTCGCCAGGTGTTGAGTCTACCACAGAATGTACATCATTTGTCTACACTCCCAATATCGTTGAAGGAACTTCCTCCTCACGGTACGACACATGTGGTAGATTGGAGAACACACGACGTGCCGCTCAGCACGGTGCAACTTGGGCTCGTTTGTAAGGCCATCTCGATGCCGCCCATCGCAGGAGTTGCCGCGATCAACGGGCACCATTTCACGATGTTTGGTACCACTTGGGCCCGGACCCCAGACAGAGGATCACGGCGGTGAGACAACAATCTTGTAGGCTCTCGCGGCTTAATTGAACCTATGTAGTGACGAACCTCTCCGATTTAGACGTGTCCATGACTTCAAGGCCCGGAAAACGTGTAAACGCAAGACTTGTATCGTGAAGGTCGTGGCAGAGAGGTGGAGTTCTAAAGCTATCTACGGACAGACCGTGAAAAGAAATTTGAAACGAACGGGGGGGAGAAAGATGGGAAAGGGAGGTATAAACCGAAACATGGAAACAGTCCCATAAATGAAACAATGCCCTAGCTGAAGGGAGCGTAATTATAATCTGGAACCGTGGTACCCACTTCGGGGTATATTATTTATGCACGTTGAACCGCAGAAACGGAGGGGTCTGTCGTTTGTAAGAGACGTCGTGGAGACTTTAGAGGGGGAGATATCGGGAGGCTTCATCTCCATGAATACATGGCTGCGAGATCTGCGAGAGGGTTCTTGCCTCTGTTGGCATTTGGTAAGCCCCCTGGCGTCCGTCCACCAGCTTTCCTTGAACCCAGCTTGGAAAACGAGAACAAAAAAAGAAGGGTCAGATCAGGACCACAAACTATTTGAAGAAAACTTCTCGGAAAAAATACTCACCGCTGCAACGCTTTGAAAGGGTATATCGATCGGTTCCCTGGAGTAGGAATCCGCCCTCGTGTTGAGTTCGACACAGTTAACGTAACGCTGGAGAGCGTCGGCATCCAAGCGACGGAAAGTCGTATACCGGTCCGAAGAGACCTTGCTGAGTGGGAACCCCGCTTGGCTCCTCGCCCACGCCATGACTGTCAAGTCCGGGAAGATCGCTGTCGGTCCCATGATCAACTGAAACGCGAGGGACCCCAACCGCGGAAACAGGACCTCCCCTCTTTTTGTTGGCGATAACGCCCCGATGACGACGACATTGTTACACTGCTCCACGACGAGCGATCGTAACCCATCAAAAGTCCTGAGGGTCTTGAAAACTGGGCACCGGTCCAACGAGTCTCCGCCTGGATGGTAGTTACGTAGAATCAAATCCTTGACATCGGCTGTCAACGTCGGCTCGAGGGAGCTGAGCCAGTGAGATTGGAATATGTCGTTTTGTTCTCTGCTGCCGCTACGTAAGGCACGGATCGAAACCACTCCAGCAGGACCACCGAATTGAATGCTGCAGTGGCCGTGAGGAACTTCCAGTTTCATGTTTTCTGCCTTGAACAGATGTGGGAAATTTTGAAGCCGGCCCGGCAAAAAGTCCTGGATTGTCCGGGTGTCCTCTCCAATAAGGCTGATATCCAATTTAACTTCCTCCACGGAGGGCATGACAAGTAAGGAGAGAAGGTGTTTTGGAAACTCCCCCACGGTGTTCGAAAAGCTCAACCTTTTCAAATGTGGGAGCCTGACAGCGTGTTGGCTTCCTGGAATGGACGTTGTGGGGCCAGAGAATTTAATCGAAACCTCCTCCAGCAACTTGGCCGTCGCGAACACCCGAAACATCTCTGACATATCGAAGACCTGGAGATTTGTGATCAGGGTAAGGTGAGTTAGGGCGGGGAATTCCGAAAAGTTCAGCTTGGTGTTGATCCCGTTCAGGCGCAACGACTTTAGAGTGGGGGCAGAACCGCCAAGGAATGTCACTGGGATGGTCGGTCGGAACGCCGGCCCGTCTCCGCGATAAGGTGTCGTGGAAATCTCGAGACGTTCCAGAGTGGGGGCGGGGTTCGCAAAGCGGTGGAGGACCTCCAACAGGTCGAATGGTCGAAGTCGAAGCGCGAGCGATGCGAACCTGTTAGTCGAAGACTTCAGGGCGATCAATGCTTCAATATCCGAACCAAAATCCCCAACCACGTTGATGGGAACAGGTTCGGATCGTGCGAGGTACTGAAGGGTTTGAGCCACGTTGGCGCATCGGAACTTTGTCCAGAGACGGGGAGAGGGTATGAGGGTGTTCCGCCAGTGACGACAGACGTGTGAGGCCGTGACGAGGTCTCCTTCCAGGGCACGCATTGCGAGGATCTGTTCCAGAACTTCCCCCGGAAGTCGACCAACAGGAGAGAACAGGTTCCTCAAACATTGCACCAACGAGAGGACATCTGATGCTTCCTTCTGTAAGGAAATCACCTGAAGGGGGCGCCCAATAAGCGATCGTCAATTTTCATCGCCAATTACACGTACCTCCTGGAGGTCGAGTCCTGAAGAATTACTGGACGTAGTACAGGTCAGTGTCATGCAAATCCTCCAGAGGTCAAGCAACGCGGCGTACCCGATGGAATTTCCAGAGATCCCACACAGTCGCTGCTTGAGCGCATGGACGAGTTCAGGAACGGTCAAATCACCACTTCGGGAGGTAGCAGACACGGTCATTGAAGAGAAAGGAGAGATCGAAGTGGCCCATTTAAGGGCTGCTTGTGGTCCCGTCGCGGAGGGATTATTCCTGTGTCCCAGCCCGGCGGGTTCGGCGTTCTGTGAGAAACTGTCCGGATTGGCTCTAGTTAGAATTTCTTCGTGCTTGGGGCGCCACTCCGCCGTAACGGAACATGCTGTCTCTCCAGCGCTTCGACGATCAGACTCTCCATCTTCATCTTTTCAATGTTTTTAATAAAAGGAACGAACAGTTGACGGACGCGTCTGGTGATCTCCACCTCATCGGGCATGTCGCTGTGGTGCACCAATCAACGCGCGTTTAGCACAGCACGACCGACACAGTGACCAATCACCTCCGTGCAGAGATAAACCGTGCAGCCGGCATTTACATATATGCGGGCAGAAGCCCCACTGCCACAGCCCAAAACTCGTGCTGGAGTAGGACTTCGGGTACATAAACACCCAGGCTCGCCGGCCCTACGAGAGCAGTATTAAGGGTTGCGGCGCGACCATCCGAGAGGTTCGACACATTCTTGGTGTGACGGAGAGCCAAGGAAATACAAAGTTGCGCCCAGAGGGCATGAGGATATCTGGATGATTGAGACAATGAGGGATCATTCCAACCACGAAGAGAAAACCTGCCCGCACCTACCATAATTTGGCCTAATGCAGACGGAAAGTTCAGGGATGGGTGGCAATGGGTCTAGATATCCGGTCACCAGGTGCCGTTCATGTGGTAGTGTTGAGATACGCCGTTCCGTCCTCTGCCAGCCATCGCGGCGTTCAGATGGGCTGGCGCGGCGGGTTTTTCCGCTATTCTCCTCGATCAGCCCGCACCCGCACCCCTGCACCCCTGCGCCTGTCTTGCCCAACGTACAGCACCTCAACAACTCAACAGACCGCTCGATTTCGGTGTCGTCGAGTACTTTCCGTCAACGCTGAGTTTCTCTTGAAGTCCGAGCTTTGGATTCTGGCGACCTTCAAACTTCGTTCGGTCTTCATCTCCTCGACGCTCGCGTTTTTCAACTTGGACACTCTTTTAACGGTTTATGGTGAGTGGACACCACGTTAGTACATTGGGTTTTTAATGAGCCGCCATATTATGCACAGTTTCGGGTCTGCTGCAACTCCCGGCCGTCGGGGTATTCCTAGGTCGCCTCACCTTACATAGTAACCCCGGTATCATACCTGGAATTCATGGAGGAGCCATACAGAGGCGTGTTTGGTTTGTATACGACATCGCTGATGAGGTCGATGTCCCCAGACATGAACCAGGTACGGGTCGCTCTTCAATTAATAGACGTTCATTCCATGCTTCATCGTGCATTGTGTGCAGCAGATAGAGTTTATGACATCCTAGATGGCCACCTTATCACGGTGCTCTAAACGCAAAATCACACCTGTCTCACGATCTCACCATGACACAACGTTCCGATACCGTGAAAACATCGATGTCGCGACGTACATCCACCAGAAAGCGTCAAAAGAATTCCCGAGTGAAAAAACACGAGCGCCAATATGAAGAGAAACCCCACCGCGTCAACTCATCCGAACACCGTAGTGGCTGGCAGAGGACGGACGCGAGCTGTATGTCGGGTATCCTGGACATGCGAGATTCGCAGGACCACCATGGGAGATCTGCGTATACTCTGTCGCCTCAATTGCCGACGGGATCGTTGAGAAGTCCAGTGTATTCAATTGGTGGAACGTTGAGGGTATCTATTGGCATGATCCCTCAAACGCCCATATATCCGCATGACCATCGTGTGCACTTCATTACTAAGTACCATACCATGAACCAGACGCCCTGCTCTGTATCTGTTTCGCGGCCTACGCGGTCGTTGCTCAATACTGATGTGTGATTAGACTCCACATCGCATTCCGGAAGCGAGATACCCCGAGTCGGCTATTCTTCATGGTTGCCTGTGCTCGAGGCGTCAATATCGCATACCACACGGTCTGTTGAACAATACGACGCGTGAGTGTACATCACCCAAGCCAGGGTGTCGTACAGGGGTGAGCCTCCCCCTCTGACTCCGGCCAATGGGGTCATTTGGCGGGTCGGGTGTGACGAGCGGGCCGTGGGCAGCGCTCGATCATCCCGCATCGCTTTTATAAGGCCTGGGGCCGACAGGCGGCAGAGCCCGGGACTCTAATAGTCGTGGGGTCGTAGATCAAGGTCTGTCGTGTTCACATTTGAACGAACACGCAAGCGTAACTACACTTGAGACCATAAGGAATCCGAGGGTGGCAAAGTGCGAGGTCACGCGCCGGGCCAAACAAGTACAACGTACTGGTTTGAGGAATAAAAGTCCCGAAGACCCTGGACGTAAACGTCCCGGGAATATAGGAACACAAGAGCCTCTCGAGGAAACGAAGGACCCAGGTGTATGTTCGAACTTAGCAGCAGGAGTCATCCCTTGGGATCTCTCGTCATATGTAGTGACGAACTTCTCTGATCTGGACGTGTTCACGACTTCGCTGAGGCCTGGAATATGTTTTTTACTGTAAGCGCAGGACTTATATTATGAAGGTCGTAGCGGGGACGCGGGGGCTGGAAGAGGTATCTACGGACAGATCATAAAAAGGGAATTAAAACATGAAAGGGGAAAGAGGGGATGGAAGGCGTAAACCGAAATGCGGAGACAGCACCACAAAAGAAACAAAACCCTAGCTAAAGGAAATGTTATCGTAATCTGGAACCGTGGCACCCGCTTCGGGGCATATTTTCTGTACACATGAAACTATAGGCATGGAGAAGTATGTCGTTTGCATGAGGCATCTTGAGGCATCATCTTCGTGAATACATGGCAGCGAGATCTGCGAGAGGGTTCCCGCCTCCGTTGGAATTTGGTAAGCCCCCTGGCGTCTGTCCACCGGCTTTTCCCGGACCCTTGAAAAACGAGGACAAGAAAAGAGATCAGGTCAGGACTACAAACGGCTCAAAGAAAACTTCTTGGAAATAAATGCTCACCGCTGCAATACTTTGAGAGGGTACGATGATCGATTCTCTGGAGTAGGAATCCGCTCTCGTGTTGAGTTCGACACAATTAACGTAGCGCTGGAGGGCGTCGGTATCTGAGCGACGGAAAGTCGTATACTGGTCCGAAGAGATCTTGCTGAGTGGGAATCCCGCTTGGCTCCTCGCCCGTGCCATGTCTGTCAAATCCGGGAAGATCGTTGTCGGTTCCGTGATCAACTGGAACGCGAGGGACTCCAGTCGCGGAAACAGGATCCTTCCTTTCTTCGTCGGAGATAACGCCTCGACGAGGACGGCATTATTACACCGCTCCACGACGAGCGATCGTAATCCACCCAACGTCTCAAGGGTCTTGAAAATTGGGCACCGGTCCAACGAGTCTCCGTCCGGGTGGTAGTTGCGCAGAATCAAATCCTTGACATCGGCGATCAACGTCGGCTCGAGGGAGCTGAGCCAGTGAGATTGGAATATGTCGTTCTGTTCTCTGCTGCCGCTTCGTAAGGCACGGATCGAAACCTCTCCGCCAGGACCACCGAATTGAATAGTGCAGTGGCTGTGAGGAATGTCTAGTTTCAAGTTGTTTACCTTCAATAGGTGCGGGAAGTTCCGGAACCGGGCCGGTAAAAAGTCCTGGATTGTCCGGGTGTCCTCTCCAACAAGGCTGACATCCAATTTAACATCCTCCACGGAGGGCATGGCAAGTAAGGAGAGAAGGCGTTTTGGAAACCCCCCCACGGTGTTCGAAAAGTTCAGCCTTTTCAAATGTGGGAGCCTGATAACGCGCTGGCTTCCTGGAATGGATGTCGTGGGGCCAGAGAATTTAATCGAGACCACCTCCAGCAACTTAGCCGTCGCGAACAGCCGAAACATCTCCGACATGTCGAAGACCTGGAGATTTGTGGTAAGGGTAAGGTGAGTTAGGGCGGGGAATTCGGAAAAGTTCAGAGTGGTGTTGATCCCGTTCAGGTACAACGATTTTAGAGCGGGAGCAGAGCCGCCAAGGAATGTCGCTGGGATGGTCGGTCGGAATGCCGGTCCGTCTCCGCGATAAGGTGTAGTGGAAATCTCGAGATGTTCCATGGCGGGGGCGGGGGTCGAAAAGAGGTGGAAGACCTCCAACAGGTCGAATGGTCGAAGTCGAAGCGCGAGGGATCCAAACCTGTTAGTCGCGGACCCCAGGGCGACCAATGTTTCGATATCCGAATTAAAATCCCCGACTACGTTGATGGGAACAGGTTCGGATCGTGCGAGGTACTGAAGGGTTTGAGCCACGTTGGCGCATTGGAATTTTGTCCAGAGACGGGGAGAGGATGTGAGGGTGTCTCGCCAGTGACGACAGACGCATGAGGCCGTGAGGAGGTCTCCTTCCAGGGTACGCATTGTGAGGATTTTTTCGAGAACTTCTCTTGGAAGACGGCTGACGGGAGAGAATAGGTTCTTCAACCCTTGCACCAACGAGAGGACATCTGATGCTTCCTTCTGTAAGGCGTTCACCTGAACAGTGGCAACCGGTAAGCGATCACCGATTTTCATCGTCAATTGCACGTACCTCCTGGAGGTCGAGTCCTGAAGAATTACTGGGCGTAGTACGGGTCAGTGTCATACAAATCCTCCAGAGGTCAAAGAGCGCCACGCACCCGATGGAATTTCCAGAAATCCCACACAGCCGCTGCTTGAGGGCATGGAAGAGTTCGGGGATTGTCAAATCATCGCTTCGGGAGGTGGCAGGCATGGTAATTGAAGAGAAAGGAGAGACAGAACTGACCCATTTAAGAGCTGCCCGCTGTCCCTGTTGTGAGCGGATTGCTATGTCTCAGCCTGGTAGCTTCCGAGGGCGCTCTATGGGGAGCTGTGTCGGTCTGCTCTAGTTGGAGGGCCGCCTTTCGATTCCTTCTTCCAGGAAACGCCAATCCTCCACAACAAGTCATAGTGTCACTCCGGCGTCCCGACGACGAGACCCTCCACCTTCACACGTTTTGATGCTTTCGACGGAAGAAATGGACGGCTAAGGGGCACGCCTTGTGGCCTCCATTTTGCCGGGCATGTGTGCCCTCGCGATGGGGTATCAACGTTGAGCGCGTTTAGCATTGTATGACGGACACAGCGACCAATCTCCCCCGCGTAGAGGCAGAATTGGGGGGTACCATTTGTATGCATGTGGAATAAAGTCCCATTACCACAGCCCAAGATTCGTGCTGCGATAGGAATACAGGCACAGAAGCACCCAGGCTCACTGAGACTATGAGAACGGTGTTAAGGGCCGCGGGTGTGACGGAAGGCCAAGTGCGGAGTTACGTATAAAGGTCATGAGGATATCTGGGTGCTTGGGAAAATGAGGTCCGATTCGGATCCAACTACGGAGAGAAAGTCTGTTCGTACCCTTAGTCCAATGCAGACGGAAAGTTTAGAAAAAGGTGGCGAAGGGCCTAGATATGGGCCTAGATATCCAGTCACCAGGTGCCCGTTCAAGCGGTGGTGTTGAGATATGCCGTTCGGTCCTCTGCCAGTTATCGCGGTGTTCAGATCTTGAAGCTGACAAGGCGGGTCTTTCCGCCACCCCCTTCGATCAACTTCCACTCTCTCGCTTTTGCGTCTGCCTTGCTCGACGTACAGCATCTCAACGACTCAACAAACCTGCTCGATTTTGGTGGTGTTGTGACGGTGCCGTCGAGTACTTTCCGTCAACATTGAAATTCGGACTTCGGATTCCGGCGACCTTCAAACATTATTCGGTCTTGATCTCGTCGACGTTCGCGTTTTTCCACTTGGGGATTATTTTGGCGGCTTCTAGTGAGTGTGTACTATTCCAATGCATTTAGTTTTGAATGAGCCGCCATATTATACAGGGTTTTGGATCTGCTGCAGCTTTATGCCATCGGGGTCTTCCCAGGTCGTCACTTGTGTTCATCCCACGCTTTGTTATACAATGTGCTGCCTGAATATGTATAACTGACGAAATTCCTGACTTTCCGAATCCACCTTATCAAAATCACGGAACACAAACCACACGCCCCACGATTTCATCACGACACACAGTTAATGTGCCAACGCCACGAAAACTCCTTTGCCGGTTCCTGACAAGTGTGCACTACGCCGCTACATTGAGTCCCCAAATGAAAAGCGCGAGCATCGAGATAAAGACTGAACGAGGTTTAGGGGGTGTGATGTTTCGAAGAACGACGACGGTGGTGTTTCAGACTTGCTTTGTGCCGCAAACTCCCCATCGGTTGGGGGCCCCACCTTGTGGAAAACGGAACCCAGCAGTCCCGTACCAGGCTAGCGTCGAGGTGTTTCCCTATCCTGGCAGTTCGAGCCCCACAGTTGGAAAGATAACTCTTATGTAATAACGCGCAACACCCGAAGGAGTCGACAGATTGCAAATCGGAAGCGGGAAGTGGGAGGAGAAGTAGATCTCAACTTCTCAACTGCTCGAAAACGGCAGCATTCACCAGCACAGCTTACATAAACCAACGGAAAATCTCACTGTCCGGTCACACTCGACAGCCTTCGTGTTGCGCTCGCCGATGCAAGCACGAATATTCAGAGGATCAATCGAATTCTCAAGCAAGCTCACGATGATATGGGGCGGGAGATTCACGGCCGGCCGAAACCTTCTCTGGTCGCCGCTGATTAACATGATTGGTGGCCTGCATCGTGGACATTCCATATCATAATACTACTACTGTACCCGCACGACCACTCCGGCAGTCAGCAGTCATCGCTGGACCTGCCGCTGCCGGTACTCGAACTTGTCATCGGTCATCACCCAGGCTGCCGACACCCCCAAACGGCAGGTCATCAGTCATCAGAGGATGGGCGCTAAATATGGTTTCTTGGCGTCTAACGCGTTTTCCACTAAAATTTTCTCCTCCCCTGCGCAATAAAAGTAAAAAGCCATGAGAAATGAGAAGAAATAAGTGGGGAAGAGGTTACGAATCATTCAGGGGTTCAATTGTGGAATATAAAAAGATGTTTTCTGTGAGAGTCGAACACATGGTGATCGATTACCTAACCTAAAAAAAACCGAAGTCATAACCATTCCACCAGAGCGGTCATGACAAGTTCACGGCTATTGGGGATATGTTTAGCTCCTTGTTTCCCCAGCTGATTGGGCGGCCTCGACATGTCATTTTGGGACTTGAGTCCCACCCTGTTGCACGACTCGATACTAACACCATTCCTGCCAGCCCAGTCGTGATGCAGGGCCCCCGGCGGCAGTCACTCGGAAGGCTGCCAGTTGTCCGGCGCTTGTCATCCCCCAGGCTGCCGGACACTCCGGCGGGTCATCGGTCATCCTGAGGTCTGCCGGGCGCTTGTCATCACCCTCGGCAATTGCCGTTGCCGGAGTGGTCGTGCGGCTACAGTATCCGCTCCTTCTCTTCAATTCGGACGCGCTCACAGCCCTTTCACCTCCCTGCGACCCGCTCCGCTTTCCCTCTGGGGCGCTTTGATCAATGAATCTCCCATGATCTACCACCCCATATGCAGAAATTTACATGCAAACCCATCTATCCCGCATGTTCTGTGCACTGTGGCACCTACTCTAAGTGTCCAATCGATTGCTTATCTCGTGTCCACGGTGGGGGAACTTTTGGCAGGGGACAAACAAATGTAAACAGATTTGTGATCGATTGATTCCTCGTTGTACCGAGCACCCAGATGTCCTCATGTACTTTGCGTGTAACATCTGTTAATTTCGTCATCACTCGATACCGTGTGGGGTTAGGCTTCAATTCTCCCCACCGCGTCCCAAGGGCGAGACACCCCGAGTCGGCCATCCTTCAGGCCTTCAGGCCCACCCCTGGAATCTCTCATCATCATCCTGGCACGACTCCCGGACGGGGCCCAGATCCATTCGTCATGCATCATGGGCTTCCTC
>Ga0307517_10009860_pt1 | contig 13461 bp, 14 predicted proteins | sample 23_EM_MG_FD_194515 | JGI IMG/M metagenome (GOLD analysis project Ga0307517, IMG submission 194515) | Populus trichocarpa ectomycorrhiza microbial communities from riparian zone in the Pacific Northwest, United States - 23_EM | ecosystem: Host-associated > Plants > Roots > Unclassified | place...
AATGAACGTGGCAATACTCGACTGTCTTTTACTCTCGGACCCTCTCGGACTGGCCTAATATAAGCCTTGCACGGTATGGGATTCTTTGTAATATTTCCCATTGAGCTTCTTGTGGTCACGACATGCTACAAATCTATTGACATGACCGAGAAATTTAAGCAGCGAAAATCAGTCCAAACACCTCAGCCGCATGAAGTCTCATTATTAAGATACACCGAATCTGGAAGCCAGATTTACAGAACCACATCACCTCTTTTGCGCTTCAAATGGATCACTTCGTTTCGTTCGACAAGGCCTCTAAACCACTTTTCATCCATTTCCTTGCTCACTAGGACAAAGTTTTCCAGATGAAGAGTCGCCAGCGGACCAGTACCTTTTCTCACCACGCGTAGACAACTTATATACCTCAGAAAACCGCAGTGTACTTTAGTTGAATATATTCCATTTTATAATTACTGGGTAACGACGATTTCATTGTTTGACACATCTTAAAAGCTAACCTTAACTTTTCTGGCACCTCTAATGCAACTCCTAAGACAGTTCGATTTTCTAGTTAACTGTTACATAGTGCAAATTTGCGGGTGCAGATCCACGTGGGTGCCATTTCAATTTGCCATCTCACGATTAGCTTAATTCCATATGTAATGATCTATTGGATGATGGATCTTGCGAAGAAAGATTATTATCCATTGGGAAGGTTCTCCCTGCTACAAACAAATCAGCGCGGGTGAAATTCAGATATTTTCTGAATACAATCTGTATCTCAGTCTTCTCACCCTATGCAAAGCAGGCTAAATCCTAATTTGATCAGCATTTCTGCCGTACCGAGGTTCTTAGGAACCTCGATACTTCCAGGAAACTCAGGAAAACTGAGATGGTGTTCTTTGGCAAGTTACAAAATTTCACAATTGTACCGCATTTTCGCATGTTTCAAAAATCCTTTCGTCAGGGTGTTCAGTCACAGTGCAGAGCCGTCCCGGCGGAGCGTTACAACCCACGCCTATATGGTGCAGTACCACAACGGCCGCTCACCAGAGCATATATGCAATGTGAGTTACGGGTTCAGGATATACCCCTGCATATCTGACCTGTATTGTTACTATTGTAGTAACGCCCCTGTGTCCTGGCAGTAGTTGCCACATTCCCTCCTGTAGAACTAGAACTCTTTACCGTAATGAAGTATAATTAATAACGCCTGACCAACTTAATGTCTTATAGCGGTCCAAGAACTGTCAACAGAGGACTTCAGAAATCATGTCCGAGTCCTCTGCCAATCTTCGATGAATTCTTCGAGGAGCGACGGTGCTCGTTGTGCAAACTCATGGTTTAAATGGGGACACCGGTGCGTTTCCCGCTCGCATTGTCGCGTATTCCTCAACACCCGCTGCAGTTCATGTCAAAGCATAAGGGGACTCAGCATAACGCACAAATTAATGGAAATATAGAACGGACAGAAACAAACAGACAAAGTGAAAAACATTACTGAATGGACGAATCTAGCCTGAGCCGAAGCCGCTGTTCCAAAAATTTCAAGAGGTCTGGGCCTTTACGGGGTGACTGGAGCCTCTTTGCGACCATTGGGTCAGGGAACTTTCCTTGAGGCCCCAATTCACCCAAAAGCCGGAGAACCTTCTTGGCTCTACTGAGCCCCGATGCAGTCACACCAATATATGCCTGTATAGACTTCGATGAAACATGGTTGTCCAATGGTTGCTTTGAAAAGTGGGTTATCATTCACAAGAGATTGGACATACAAATTTTATTTCCTTTAAGGTCTTATATAGTGAGACGAGGAAGCGATAGTCTTGTATCAGGCTGCTATCGGACTTTTTCTTCTTGCGTTCAGCTCTTAAGAAATCAATCTGGGTAGCTAGTCTGTTGTTCTTCCGAACGTATTCGTCCAGGAGCGCCTGGTCATGTTCCAGGGTTTCAGATTCACTCTCTCGGAGTGATCTGCACTCTGGGCCATACCAGTGGAGGGCACTATCTCGGAATTCTGAATCTGCATGCTTTACAGAGGTGTGGAATTGGATCCCGTCCGGACGACCTGTGATGGATTCTTGAAGCGAAACCCCACCGGATGGAGTGGATGGGGTGGGCGATCTGGCTTGAGGAGAGGCAGGAGTTGAAGTAGGTTGTGAAACGATAGGAGAAATTGACGGTGCCGTTGGGGAAAGGGGTTCCGTGGACCATACGCCAGCGCATCCAGACATGGTCGTATGAGAATATTCCTGTAAGGAAAGCTGCTCAGGAGTTGTGATTAATGCTGCAGCTTGCATTGAGAGGAGTATGACTTACTATATAGGCAGCCATGACAAAATCTGGATAAGCTATGCCTTCGTAGGTTAGGTATTCCCCTTCAAGAGTAGCAGTAGCGATGTGTCCAGGGTTGCTGAAGTGTTCTTTGGTCAAAAATCCAATACTTAATTTGCACAATACTTACAAAGGATGATATTCAGGCATCTGAGGAGAGTTGAACAATTCATCGTGAAAACCGACCATGCTGTCAGGCATGATGAACACGATACGGCTTCATTCCCACGATAACATGCAGCGCTATCAGCTCCCCCTCTTTCTTCTTGTTCCCAATTACTTAATGGTTTGATTTCGAAGCCGGACTTGAGGCCTTGAGGCGGCGGCGTTCCGTCCAGTGGTTCAAGTCTCCTTTCACCGTCACCTTCCCCCGACGTCAAGTATCTATAACTAGGTGAGTTCCTTCTCATTTTTGTTGTTCTCAATTACTAAATGGTTCGATTTCGAAGCCGAATACATTCTGCTTGAGACAGCGGCGTTCCGTTCAGTGGTTCATCACCTCCCCTGACATCAAGTATCTATAACTTGGTGAGTTCCTTCTCGTTCTTCTTGTTCTCAATTTCTAAATGGTTTGATTTCGAAGCCGAATACACCCCGCTTGAGACGGAAGCGTTCCGTTCAGTGGTTCAAGTCTCCTTTCACCATCACCCCTCCCCCCAACACCACACGGATCTATTGACAGAATTCGACCCTCAAATCCCTCATTTACCCCCTAAAGATGTTATTCGTCGTATCTACCGGGACTCCCTACACGCTCGGTCAAAGATTGCATTTTCTTAGGTTCGCTTCAGCAACGACAAAACTCCCTACAAACGGAATTTATCAGCCAGCTTTTCGCGTAGTGGCAGTAAGGGAAACTTTGCAGGCCGTAAGTTCCGTTCTTCTTAACCTTGCTCCTCATTGACTTGGGATTGACGGTTACAGATCATACGTGGTTGTTGTCTCCGTGTTTATTTGGCCCGCGCCGTGGGGTGGGCGTGGAAATGGACGGTCGAGGTTCCACTTTTAATTGGATTTGTTACCATTATGGTGGTCACTCGTAAGTCTGACCTCTTCTCGACATCTGCTTCGACTGTATTCCTAATTTTACTTGCAGTGTGTCTGGTCCAGGAAAAACATATCGTAGCTGTGAGGAAGCTCAGCTTATGCATACCGTTTTTTCAATTTCAGATGACCGGAGACGGTAATCCCTTCCCTGTTCCCTACGAGTAGTACTCCTATGTCGATTTCCTCAAGCGCAACATAGGAGTATTACTCCTGCATTGGCAATCTGGGACAAACGGTTTCAGTGGCGAGTATGAATCTCTGGAATCATTATCGTTGTGCGCGATCATTTCCCCTTCTGTTGGACGGAGATGGTGTAGAGGTGTAAAGGTAGTACACTACTGGGCAATACGAAATTGGCAAGCTAACTTATGAATTAGGACCCTGAACATGAGTCTTACGGCCGTCTTGTTGAACCGAAACCACGACGATGGCATCATTAACGGTGATGACTATACTGGAAATCCTGGAATCTACGCAGCCTGTGCCCATTCACACAACGTGTCTTTGGGATCTGCTTCGCCCATCCCACTCGCCCCCGCACTCTACCATCCCACCAACATATCTCCGTGAGTTTCTTACCCTTTCGTATGTTTTTAGGCTCTTATAAATGGCCTTTCCAGTAGCTTTCGATCGCGTTATCAATCACATGAAACAGTGCAACGGTTGTGAAGAAATTGCAGGGGGGAAAGGGTGTATGACCAATTTGGTTATATCTTGGTGAGTTTCCCGCCGATTTCTACGTTCTAAGTTTGTGCTTACAGGTGTTTCTAATAGCTTTTGATTGCGCCATCAACGACGGAGAAGGGCGAAGCGGTTGTAGAGATACTGGAGGAGACATATGACGCATGGGGCATATCTTGGTGAGTTCCCCGCCGTTTTTTACGATCTCTGGTTGTGCAGATAGGGCTATTCAATAGCTTTCGATCGCGCTATTAACGATGCAGAAAGGTGCAGCGGTTGTGAAGAAACTGCATGGGGGGAAGAGGTCTACGACGCATTTGGTATATCCTGGTGAGTTTTCCGATATTTACATTCTAAGTTTGTGCTTACAGGCGTTTCGAATAGCTTTCGATTGCGCTATCAACAATGGAGAACGGTGGAGAAGTTGTAGAGATGCTGAGAGGGAGGGACCTATGACGCTATAGGGCATATCTTGGTGAATTTCCCGCCGTTTTTTACGATCTATGGTTGTGCTGATAGGGCTATTTAATATATTTTGATCGTGCTATCAACAACGCGGAACGGTGCGGCGGTTGTGAAGAAACTGCATGGGAGGAAGGAGATATTGCGCATTTGACATATTTCTTACCATTTTTCACGATCTAAGGTTGCCCTGATAAGCATTCTTATTAGGTTTCAACTTCCAATGACAAGGAACGGTGCATGGGTTGTGAGGCTCGACGAACTTGCATTCGCTGGTGGGTTAGGTATGTCGAATATTTGCACTTCCGAAGTTCGTCAAGCCTTATATTTTTCGTTGCCGTGTTTGTAGCGCTGAGCAGTTTTACTTCCACCTTTCCGGCGTATATTTTGAGGCTTGCTTGCTGCAGGGTCCGCGTGCCGTTGACAGATAACTCTAAAATAAACACCCCACTAGTAGGACCGTTCTCAGTGCGCATCGCGTTGTAGGAAATCGGAAGGGGAGAAAGCCCCAGAATGAGTGTCCGTGCTCGTTTGAGGGTGTTGTTGTTCTTCTAGTAATCTAACATCTAAATCACGGTCCAGGTGTTGACGGACAAAATCTCTCTCCTCCATTTCTCGCTCGCCAGCGACCCACCAGAACTATCCTACCCGACCATATATTCCAAAGTCGGACGGGAATAGGCCAATAAAGTTATGCCGTGTAGTTGAAGCATTTGATACTGTAGCGCCGGGGCGATCCCAGTAGAGGTAAAGAGTATTATTTATCGGGTCCAGGCTCGATCCAAGAAACAATAATAGATAAGGACATGTGTTATGATTCATTACCAAAAGTGTAGCCAAGAGCAATATAAGACAATGAAAAGAGTAAGACAGATGCAAGTGAACGGTCGGAAAATGACGAGAGAGCATAGCAAGACACAGGAAAGTGGTAAAAAAAGGCCCAACCCTAGAAAATGATACATTTGGAAAACTTCATGCCTTTTTTTGTCAATGCGGAAGGACCAGGTTCTACATTTCGACTCTGACGCATAGACTGGACAAGATTGAGAAAGAGGCACTCAACATTCTGCGCGGTCTTTGCAGACGTCTCCATAAACTTGCAACCGAATTGGTGGGCAAGTGCAGCACCCTCCTCCTCCGATACCTCCCTCTCGAGGGCCTTGTCACATTTATTGCCGACCAGCACAAAGATGGGATTGCCTCGCGTTACCCGCACCATGGACCGATGAAACATTTCCAATCGATCAAAGGTAGATCGGGACGTGATAGAATAGACGAGAATGAATCCTTGGCCTTCACTGCACAGAGACGATGATGTCAACATCCAAATGGGTTAGTGGAAGAGCAATTAGTATTTACCGAACCCATTGGTCCCGGAGCGATGCATATTCCTCTAGAAAGGAAATGAGATATAAATTGAAGGTCTCACCAACAAACATACCTTGTCCTGCCGTATCGATAATTTCGACAAAACACATCCGGTTGTCCACCACTAACTGTTTTCGATACGCGTCCTCTATTGTTGGATCATATGTCTGGCAATAAAAGATCAGTTCTGGAGACAGGATGGAATTCGACAGGGACTACTTCTAGAGAAATCCAGAGAAGAGATATGGCATGTCAGTCAATGTATACTAGCCGAGAAGTCGCGCGTAACGTGTACAAACCAACAAAGCAGTTGAGGGTAAACTGCAGACACAATCAGCGAAAGGGTGCGTAAGGACCGAGAGTGGTGCCCACCTGTACTGCCAGAGCGGTCTTTCCGACACCACCATCACCGAGAACTGCAAGCCGCCAGCTGTCCATTTCTAGGACCACAGGATGAGTGGAGGTGAGTGGTAGAGTCAAGATGGAGGACAAACCTCTGACAAGTGAAAATAAAATGCTGAAAAGCAGAAGGATAAAGAATATAAGAAGTCGTAGAAAATCGTGGATGGTCGTCACCAGGGGGCACACAAAGGGAGTCCGCTATTTGTAATTTTGTATGCTATTTATTTCCGGGAAATCGCTCCAACCCCATTTAATCTTGCCCCGATTCCGCCTATTCTTACCCTGGACCTGAGAAGAAATAAAGGTGAATTTCTGTAATATAGGTGACTAAAATATTTTACATGTGATGCAAAATAAACCACACAACATAGATGCGAAGACCGCCACATTCCATTGCTTCCTCCACCCAGTTCGAGCTTACGCCTTGCCTCCTCCAACTCTGCACAGCTCCTACCACTATTTACGTCCGGGTTCGCTAGTGAACCCGAAAAGTAATAAGAGTAGGTGGATGAATCTACAGATGAATTTGAACTACCTACCTCTAGAGACTAGTGGTTGTCGAGTTCCAGCTGGGACTCAGGTCTACGACTGGCTGCTTTTTTTCTCTCATGGTTCATGCAGGTTATCAGGCCTCTCGCCCTCGAGTGCTCGTAGCCGAGTGAAGGAAGTTGTCCACATCGCCATTGCTGCAGGCGACACTGTTCAGTTTGCTAAATACGTATAGAGCAACATCCACCTTTATCAAACTTTCAGCATTCCCTATCCTTTACGGCTCTCCGCTACCACATCTTAAATCAGATGAGCTTCAGCAGAATCCCTTTTCCTAGTGATCTAACATCCCAAACGTAGGCCATGATTGGATGGACGTCTCGATGAACTGCTGACGAGCGTTTGAACAATAAAATACTTGACGAATTGCTCACAAGCGTTTCGACGGTTGTCAAAATTATTGTTTCTATCTATCGACAGCAATACAAAATAGTCCTTTTTCACCACTGCGGAACTAAAACGTAGCACGGATATTGTAGCGCGCTACATGTCTTTAATCTCTTTCTAGCAATATTACACTTCGGGTTTGCTAGCAAACCCGGACGTAAATAGGGATAGGAGTGTTTTGCGATGTACGATGGGGGAAGTGTGATATATTGTTGCAGGCTTGGATCCGAAGCAAGGTTCGTCACAACATTTCGGAAGAGTTTTGCTCCAAATGGACTGCTTTGAATGAAGACCGCAAGGTGTGCAGCTGCCTAGAGTGCGCGGGTAGTCGTTGATTTCCAGTCGATTATGCACGTCTGGGTGTTGACAAGGTTAGAACTGATGCAAAAGCAGCAGAACAGAGAAAATGTTACCCGGGTAGTGAACCATCCGCTTGGCAAAAGGTATCGAAAATCAAGTTCAGCTTGTCTTTCGCGATGCCAAGGCCCAATACCGGTGTGCGTCACGCAGAATTCGAGTGTAACACTCTGATCATCCAACGCTAATAATCTCGTACTGAGAGCAACACGTCCCTTCCTGGATGCGACGAAGGCGAAGCGAGCGCCGATAAGTTGGTCGGGAATGTCCGGCCCAACGTTGTACTAGGTCTGTGACGCACGAACGACGAGGGTCTTAAGGACGCTGAAGACGGTCTGATGGAGTGAATATGAGACTGCTTCCATGGTCATGCAGCCCGCCTCAACTGAAAAAGTGAAGCTGGGGTTACCATCCAGATGTCAAAGGGGCGGATGAGTGCTTACTTTTCATACCGCGCATTAAGTGGACCAGAGTTTTCCTGAGGTGCTGAATTAGGCTGGACACACTCTCGGGATAAGGGACAGAACGAATGTTGGAGATCAAACTATGTAGTGGTCTGAAATAGACTATAAACGAATCCTGTTAGCGAGCCAAAAAAAAGGCAGATATACAATGTGTTCTTACGTAGTACCCTGTCAATTCTCAGCTCGTCACCCTCAGACCAATCAAACTACGGCACTCTAAAAGATACTATAAACGAATCCTGTTGCAAGTTAGAAAGACGTTAGCGAGCCAGAAATGGCAGACATACGATGGGTTCTTACCTGTCCAGTCCAGACACAGGTGCCTTGCATTGACGGTGCAAGTCCACTATCCAAAACGGTAACTCGGTCGGCGTCACAATAATGCCTGAAGGAATCAAGATTGTCGATTTCGTGTTCCGATGCCACTGGTGGTTTCGTCCAAGGGGTTTGTGATACGTTACGATGCGAAAGTTCTTCCATATCGTTTGGCTATGTCTGCGGCTGAAAGCTGGTGTTGAAAAACCTTTCGATGCCAACATAGAAGACTTGAAGAAGGAGGAAGCGGAAATTCGGTGTGGCGCCGTCTGAAGGGACGTCGCGTCGGTCGTCGTCGAGCGGACCAGAAGGGAAGTGGTCAAACAGATATCAATAACGCGTTCAAGTTTCACTGCAGAGGGGATGGCCACGGATTTCCTGCTCAACTGCTTTGTTCTCGGTGACAAAGAAGATAATGTGTTCACTGTCAAGATTCCGAAGAACGACAATGTCAGCATCCTCAAAGACGAGGTCAAGAAGAAAAATGCTCCTCACCTCAATCACGTCGCTGCCAAAGACCTCGAGCTCTGGAAGGTTTCCTTTCCTATCGACGATCATGCCTCCAAGAAGTCACAAACTGAGCCCCCGTTGAGACCCACTACGAGGCTATTTTCATTGTGGCATGATAACCCTTCGGATGATGACCTACACATCCTGGTAAAAGCGCCTGGTACGTTGCAAGCTTTCTTGTTCGAACTCTTCTAAAGCGATCCATACAGCCGATCCCACGCAACTGCTCTCACTAAACTGCTTCATTATCGGTGATACGAAAAATCAAATGTTTACTGTGGAGGTTCCTCAAGGCAAAAACGTCAGCATCCTCAAAGACGAGGTCAAGAAGAAAAATGCTCCTCACCTCAATCACGTCGCTGCCAAAGACCTCGAGCTCTGGAAGGTTTCCTTTCCTATTGACGATCTCGCCTCTAAGCAACCGCCAACTCTTGGGCCTAGCTTGAGACCCCATAGCCTTTTATCTGACTTGTTCAACTCTGTGCTCGATGTCAGTCGTATTCATATCGTGGCGCGTGTTCCGCGAAAGGGTATGCGTTATAATGTCTTCTACGATTATTTATTTCTCATTTTCCATCAAGGTTCATCTTCCTCGTTCCCACCATCTGCGTATAGAGACCCGATAAGACCTCCTGAGCAGTTAGCCCAGGATCGCCAGCGTTTTTGTAACCAACGAAAGCCAGATGCCCCTTCAAACGGAGGAAATCCCCAAAAGTTCCATGATGCACAACAGAAGGATACACACATTCCATGCAATCGCCCCTCCGGTTTCTCCACAACCCTGCCACCAACCCTGCTTCATCCCGTCTTTGGAAAATTCATCGATGACGCCGAGAACTTCATACCGACAGCAGACGACGTGAAATTTCTTCACGCGTTCGTGGCGGTCATGAGGAATATATACGATGAGGAACACAAACGAAAGGAGACCGTTTTGAAGTTATTTCGTAAACATGGGATGGACGCGAAGCCCACGATGATTGGCAAATTTACTACAGATGGCGATCTGTCAATTGGCGAATTCCGACTTTTAATCGCCGAGCTCAAGAACGAGGTCGGTTCCAAGGGAGCCGAACCATTTTTTCAAGCCATCCTCTATTACCTCGAGGCTACGCGCGATCTTGCCAGTGAATATCATAATTCGGTTTTGCCATGCATAATTGTACTCATTTTCGGTGTGGTCTTTCATTTTTCCCATCTAATTGATCCTAATCCATTTCAGGTCCTTATGTCGCATTTGCTGGTGCCGCATGGACCGATCGCCCCACCGTACAGATGTTGTCGCCTGCGATTCCGTGTCATTATCATGATACCGATATCAAAATGACGGACATGTTGGTGCAACACCTTGGTGCTCTCCGGCGCGCCATTCATTCTCTGCAGTCGTATTATCACGATTTCAATGGAAATATAGTCTCGCCATCTCACAATGCTTGCCATCCGTATCCAACATCGTTTACAACTCAGGATGGTTTGGTGAAGCACTTCAAATATCTTTCAAGCATGAAAGGCCGCAACTTGTTCTTTGGGAATATTGAAGGCGACAATGGGGCTGCAATTTGTGTTAAGTTCGTTACTCGCTATTGTGAACAAGCTCATAGGTTTCTTGCGGAGCGGGGATTTGCGCCGAGACTTCATGCGGTCGAGCGGCTTCCTGGTGGACAATACATGGTGGTGATGGATGATGTCAGCGACGACTACGTCAGTTTGTTCAACTTCATTCAGGACAACCCGGATCTACTGTCGAAGGATAATGAAGGCACTCGTAACTTGTTTCTGCAGAAGGTTCGAGGTTGTTTAATCCAGCTGCATCAAGCCGGCTTGGTGCATGGGGATGTTCGTAATACCAACATTATGGTGAAAACCATTGGTCTCGACGATCTTTCATTTCTGCTGGTCGATTATGATTCAGGTGGCAAAATACAACAGGTGCGATACCCACTAGATTTGAATACTTCAACCGTCAAGCGGCCAGAAGGAGCCACAGGTGGGGCCGTTGTGGAGGTGGAGCATGACTTAGAAATGTTGGATTACATCTGGGACAATTGTTTTCTTTAACAAATATCAATGATATCACTTCAAATTCAACCCGTACCTAACACTATTGCTTCCTGGGTTCACTGGCGGACCCGGGCAGGAATAGTGTTATAGGAGATACACACTCTATTGTAATGAAATCTGTGATCATCTCTGCGGTAAGCGATGGGAAGCACGGTCCTTGTTCATCCTAATGGCAGTGTGAAAATTTTTATGTATTAAGGACCCTTTGTTGTGCCTGGTCAAGCACATAACGACTTGACAAAGGCGAGATGGGTAAAGTTGTTGTTCATTCTGTTCATAGCGAGATGCATGTTGGTCACGGTAAAGTTCCAGACATTGTCGAGGGCCGAGCGTGAGCGATGTCTGGCAGCAGATCGTGTCGATGAATGACTAAAGTTAGGCAGCCTACTAACAAGTTCCGAACTCTCAGTGACGGGCGTGCGGGGCTCTGTAGGAGAAGACGTGTAATTTTTCTTCCTAAGATTCTTCCTTAACGCCTATGTTGACGTAAGACGATGCATTGGAACACCAAATAAAATCGGTTAGCGGCGTGTTTATCAAATGTGGGAGGGTTCAGAGCTGGGGAGAGCTCATGGACGATCTTTCATGAGTAAGTAATGAAGTTGTTCAAGCACGCTCGCCTGAAGGTACACGTCAAGAAATATACAACGCAAGCGCTCAGGGTAACGTACCATCGTTGGCATTAAGGTAGTGTGCCAGAATGACGAGTCACAGCATCACAGCTAACACGAGTACTACATCGGAGGATTGAATAAAGCAGTGCCAGAACATAATAGTGACCTCACATACCTCGCAACAGGGCCGATCAACTTGGAAATCTTGAAGAGCATTGCCTCGGTGACTGTGGGCTCAAGATCTCTGACATAAAGAGAAGCAGAAGGATACTACCGAAGATGGAAGGGTTGTAAGGACCGGAGGCCTCGGGACCCGCAGCTGGAGCAACTTCAGGTTGAGCAACGGTAGGAGCAGACGTGTTCTTTTGAGCTTGTATGTTTTGGAATTTGGATGGGATATTTTTTCTGAAGTAAGGGGTTGTAATCAGGCCTGTTTGGAGAAATATTTCAATATTAGAAACTCACACAGTGGCAGCGTATCTCAGCGACTCAAACAAAGTACCCTAGTGATTCGTTATTTAGGGGAGACGTTCAAAGTGTTGTGCAATGTGAATGACGGTGGGAGAAGAGTTGGTCGTTGATATCACACGAGATGGCTTCAACGAGGGCTCGTCAGATTGGTGAACAGAATTTGCGGTTCATGTGAGGACTAGAGATTCCAGTGCATCATGCAGCGTGCGTGTACTCCTCAATGTTGGTACCATGTCGAATCCCACCTGACATTTTATGACTACTATTCGGCCACTTCCAGCGGGACTTCTACTTCTATTCTTGCCCGGGTTAGGGGGGGACCCGGGAACCAATACGGGTAGGAAGCTGCGGATATCCGGGTAATACAGAGTAAGTCTGGTGGTGAATGTAATCATAATATTGTTGAACTTACCCTTCCTTCTAGCTTCGAGCATGTACTACGAAAAGAAACCCTGCATGGGGAATCACTACCCTTAGCAGCCATAACGGAAGAATGCTGCGTCGACCTTGATGCGGCCGGCCTCTAAGCTCTTTAAACTTTCTGTGCTTCATGTGAGGAGGTTGACCATGGCAGTGCTAAGAGTGGAGAGCGGTGCTTGACTGCAAGCAAAGGCCAACTGAGCGAGTTTCTGCAGCAGTTAGCGATCTTGATCTTGTGAACAAAATGGCGCAGCACCCAAAAATATTCATATTCGTTTTCGGAGGTTGTGGTTGTTGCATAGAGGAGGGGGTTGGCGGCATTAAAGTAGCGGAGGTGGGGGAGAAGCAGGGAGGGAGGGACAATCCTCGCCTTGGGTTGGAATGGGGCAGATGGGTTCTGTACGAGGGTAGTTAGTAAGATGAAATAGTATGAATCAAAGGGAGGCATACATTACATAAACACACACCGTCTTCTCATTCCCGAAACTACACGACCGGGATGCCAGCATTTGCGGTATGGATCTGGTGGGGGTATGGGCGGACAGCACCCTAAAACGAGCATGAACGCTCGTTCTGAGGGTTGTGGTTCTTGCATAGAGGAGGTAATGAACGTGCCCAAAGTCGAACATTTGCTGTTTGTGTTGGGGGAAGCAAGCGATAGAAAGAGGACCACTCCTCGCCACTTGGAACGGGCAGACGGCAGACGACCTGGAAGGGGTTGGAGTCCCTCCTCGCCTTTTTCGATGGGAACCCTCGTCTCGTTGAAATCAAGTGGTGGGCGGCAAAGCAGGCGACCCTCTTCGTCTTGCTGAAGTAGATCTAGAGGGGCGAGCAGCGTATCGTTGAAATCACGGCGAGAAGGGGTCAAGGAAGGTCGGAACCCCTCGTCGGTTGAGTTCGACCCACTTCATCTCAAATGGTGGATGGTCGGAACTTTTTTCGTATCGTTGAAACCAAGCAGTGGGTGAAGGGGCAAGTGAAGGGGGAAGATTTCCCCTTCACTGCAGATACTGTAGCCTGTAAGTATGTAAATAATATAA
>Ga0307517_10009861_pt1 | contig 13461 bp, 10 predicted proteins | sample 23_EM_MG_FD_194515 | JGI IMG/M metagenome (GOLD analysis project Ga0307517, IMG submission 194515) | Populus trichocarpa ectomycorrhiza microbial communities from riparian zone in the Pacific Northwest, United States - 23_EM | ecosystem: Host-associated > Plants > Roots > Unclassified | place...
GTCCTCCCAAAAACAGTGTTTGCAGATTTTTGGAAATTGGGCTGTGATCACCATCCGGCCCTATATTAATTAGTTTGTGATTGTCCGCTGACTGACAGACTAATTGTGGTAGGGCAAGAAAAAAAAAACGTTCAGTCCCCGAATGATAGTCTAGATTCAAACAAAGCGCCATTGGAGAACGTCAGCCGGTGGATCTGTATATGTCCTCAATTAGGCTAGATAGGTTCCAAGAGACGAGCGCAGTTGTCAACATCCCCAGTACCGGCTTCCAAGAACGGGAATAATTCGGTCTCGCTGCGGGTGGCCCCAGAATTACGAGATGTATCATAGCTTGAGTTCGTGAGTATAGGAGGAATGTGATGTGAGTAACTATCCCAGAACCCGTCGTTTGCATCGAGCTCTTAAGAGTCTGATTGTACGTCGGTCGACGGGATGTCTAAAAATGACAGCGGATTAGAACGGTTATTCAAGGTAAGAAGCAATACCTGCATCCCAACAAATTGTTCATCCCAGGTCCTCTCACATCACCGCATCATCATCCCCTGCTCAAAAACCGAAACGCCATTCGAAAAGTCACGCTGGAATAGCACTCGAAGCGGGTCCATATTCGCCTCCTCGCGTTTTCGTTGTGTTCGACTAATGTGGACTTTCGACAGTAAGTGACTGTGGGAGTGAATATCATCATATTCGACATCGCAGATAACGTACTGCAGTTGGCTGTAGTCCACCTCGAATTCCAGCTCCACTCTTATCATCAGTTGATACATTCACCGTCGCTGGGTGCCCCTCATCTTTGGGTACTATTCAGCCAATGCTCGAGCCTCGCATGTCGTAGCCTAGGGATCATCAAGGTTAATACATCATTATGATGGACACGTCAGTCCGCTTCCTGATATTTGCCGCAGTTATACTCTCTCAGGTGGGGTGATGTGTGTCGAATCTCCAAATACCAGAGATCTGTTGTGAGAGCTGGTGATTGCCCCGCTCGGTGCACTATCCTGTGTTATTCGTCCTCATTACGCAGCAACACAGCGCCTGTGGGTAAGCTCAGGGTTGTGATTCGCGTCGTGAAGGAGACCTGGAAACAACAGTGAGTGAGCACGGTGTGTTTGAGGTAAGGATTGATACCAGTAGTTTCTCGCATAAACTCACCAATGAACGAATGTGGTACGCAAAAAAAAAAAAAAAAAAAAAAAAAAAACAAAGCCAGGAAAAGGAGCGACACTTCGAAGCCGATCGAGCGTCACATCGCACACCAAAGTAGACGATGTCTGGACCCTCATAGGACCTGACCATGAATCAATCAGGTGAGATCAATGAGAGAGGACCCAGAGGCCTACAATATGCCCAACACAACAAGCCGACAGCATCTGGGACAAATTTCCCAACGAACGCCATGCCGTAGTTTGTGTAAGTAAGACTGGGTCCTTATGCGCCGATCTCGTTTACCTTTAATAATAGATCGAAAAGGATATGTGCAATGGACACAATAACGTGTTGCAGGCACCGTGAGGGAGAGGAATCAAAAAAAGCAAAACAAAAAATGATGCAAGAGCGGTTGCGAATTGAAGGAAAAATGAAGAAGCAGCGGCAGAGAGCTCAAAATGGCGAAAACGAGCAACCGTTGAACGTTGATTAGGTGCTGGCCTCACAGCCACGCCAATACGCAGTAGCTTGCAATGAGGGAAAAGGAATTCGCGAGTCGATAATAAGATGCGACTGTTATGGGTGCAGAGGAGTCAGTGATGGAGGAGCGACGGCAGAGTGGGGGTTAGGAAAACAGGAAGATCGTACCACACCCATGGCCAGGGATTTATAATCCACCTATACGGGGCCCATGCGCTTTTCCAGCTTCCTTCTTTGCTTCGCCACTCTACGTCATGAAGCAGACTTTTGATTGGGCCGTGGATTTGGCGCCCCTTCTGCGTGCACCTTTTCATTAGCAGATAAAAAGGAAAAAAAGATCAGGTAAATAGAATAGACCTCCACACAAGTCGGCGGGAATGCGAAAGAAAGCGTCAGATAGATCACCACAATGCAGAAATTAGCCTCATAGAAATATGCTCTGCGACAAGTTGGAAACCATGGTTAGAGCAGGATGAGAATGACCCCTCAAATGAGGGTTCATGCACAATAACCATGCTCGAGGTCGACCGGCAAATATCAGAGCATCGAGTATCTCGAGGGGCTAGTGTTTTGGCATCTCGGAGTTCTGGTGATAATGTGGAATACGAACGTTGAAGAAAAATGAGGAGAGATGGCGGAAAACACGTATCACACCGAATAATGAGTGGGCTCTGAGGTTCGAGTTCCACCAACCCCATCGACACCCCACCCCAGATTTCTCCTAGTCGATGAACTTATGCCCACAGCAGAGTCGAAGGTGCTCGGGCTGGAACGAAGTCGTTTGAAGATATAGGTCATATGCCGCCTTCTTCATATAACACTTGGTTCACGAAGGCCGAGGCAATAGCGCACCATGACCAGATATCCGAACTGAACCCCAGCCCGTAGACCACGCAGACACCGACCACCCGCCGTCTCCTTCTCCACATGCTCTCATGGTGTTGAGAAGATCGAGTACCCATGAGCGTATTCGTGGTGTTGTGCACATAGACCATGGTCATATAAAGTCGTAGGGTTGAATCCGTGGAGATATGAGGGCGAGAGGAGCATGTTGAGGTGGCAGCCGGAAACGTTGGGAAGATCGTGACCTTGTTCGGATCTGTGGGTCGAATTATCCAGCGGGAAACGGAGCCGGGTGGTTGAGTGATTTTTTGGCCTCGAGAACACAGTACGCGGGGACTACCAGAGTTATCGTTGCACCCAGTAACTATCCAGGGAGTCGCAAGGAGGACCTATAGTAGGTATGAGTAGCAATGCTGCATAGTGGATAGTGTGGGTTGACATTCACTTCAATCGTTATCGGCCAGGCTTCTTCCGCTCGCACTATACGACCTCTTTGGTTGGACGAGAGGGCAATACAATTTGCGGGATCATGGGCTCGGATCAAATTCCAGCGACAACACTAAAGTTGAGATATCAAACCGTAGACTGGCCACGCAGAAAGTGAGGATGTGTGGATGATTCACCAGGTAAAATAGTACCTACCGATAGAAAGAAGGTAAGTGAGCTTTTCATGGAGGAGTAGTGTGGACGATAATTGAGAACCAAATCGATGACGGAGAGCCGGGAAAAGCCTGGCTCCCACGGGTTTGCCCGACAGATTCATGCCTATATTATTGAACATGGGCATCCTCTTCTCACAAATATCTGGAACAGTCAAAGAATTATCACCCAATCCACATACATCCAAAACATCCCATTATGAATATGAGTCTGTGGGTAAGACCTGCGCTAACCTTGGGATGATTATAACCATCGATTGCCGTGGAGTCGGAAGACGGACACTAGTTCACACAGTTTGGTGGCCTTACTACAAAAACCACTCGTAGTTGGGTACCGACAAGCAACAATAATTGAACGGAAACACACCGGTACACGCCCGATGGATGCTGCGTGCAGTTCAAAAATAATAGCATGACCGTGAACGATTGAAAAAATGGCCATCAATTGTCGAGGAGCCGGAGGACGAACTAGAGAGGAGCTAAAAAGCATTCTCTAATGAGCCCACAGCTGCAGTGTCACCACCATTCCACCCTCTGGGTGCGCCACGAACGTCGCACACAACTGATAAGAAATAGATGAAGGAGCGCCAAGCACATCTACTAGTACCAATTAACCGGGAAGCCAAGTTCAGACCCAAGTTTGTGATAGCGTATCGATTCGAGACCTAATGAACCAGTGCCCAAGTCTTGTCTGTGATATTCACTGCCATTATAAACGCCTGACCGAAATAAGATCATGGATTGAAAGTAGTTCAGTGACTTTTCAATAGGAGAACATGGGCTCTGATGAAAGAAGGTACCATTTCTCGAGCGTTCACCATCCACACGCTACATGGGAGACGCTGGAACTGGAATAACAGCAGAGGAAACTCGTCATTCCAGATCTCGAGCCCAACATGAGTATGGTGTTGCAAAACGCAAGACACAAGAGCAAATAGGATAGGGAGAGGGATATTGGAAATGCGCAAGTTCCGATGAACTCGGTAACGAGCAAATTGTGAAAGGTATGTATATCGAGCCACATCATAAAGAGTTGAGAACACTCACCAAGCAGCGCAGGAAAACAGGGGGCAGGATAGAGGAGAGGAGTATCGAGCAGATCCCACATTCCATGGAGAAGAGAATGTATTGGCTTTGCTAGGGGGACGAATCAAAGCCAATATATTGGATCTTGAAAGACCACGCCTGCGTTTTCTTTCCGGAGAGTATAAGCCAAGAGGAATGTCACAGACTGATATGTGCATTATGGATAGAAATTTGAGTTCAAAGGTATTGATGAATTCGCTTAGAAATTTTCGCAGCTATTTGTATCTGTTGGCCACGTTATCCATGCAGTTATGCCTATCTCTTTGGCTTCGCCTCCCATCACGGTTCCCTGAGTATTTACCTATGCGCAAGTGGAATCTGTCGCTATTATCCCTCAAGTCCGACAGTCTTTGGCTGGCTAGAAATTTACCCATCCATTGCAAATACCTGTTCCCTTTGTGAGATTTTAGAATTTCCAAGTGCCTTGTGTCTAGTTTCGAGGTTGAAGAATCCAAATCTAAGGGCTAGAATTTCGACATCACAATATTTGAATAAGCGAACACACCTGTTTGCAGCGAAGGGAATTTTTTTTTTTTCGGCAGAATAGGGATAGATAGGCCCAACTCCACAGCTGTTCGAACCCCTCTCACAGAGTCATGGTCTACAAACTCGAATGTAATCTCAAGTAGTAGCACTGTGCAACGCTTTACCCGAAACCTCCGAGGTGGGAACCCTTACAAGCTTCCGTTTACAGGTCAGAGCTCCGTGAAGGATAATCGATTGGAGGGGAATGTTGGGAGATGTGGGTTCCTGGGGGCATGCATCGTTGACTAAAAGGACACTGGGATAATTGTGCAGGAGGCTGTTCGGTGAGTAGCCAACTCCCAAATCATCAATCGATCTCGCTTATAGTTCCTCTTGGATTCGACCACACCACCGTGCGAGGGCGGCTAATGCAGAGGGTCAGTATTATGACGTTTTTATGACCAACTCATAACCAAGAACTCAGACTTGCACTGTATGATGGACCAGGCGCAACTTGTAAATCCAACTCGGACTGCAATTGTAAGCCACATATAATCTACGATTTATTACTCTATCTGATACGCTCCGAAGGGGGACTCCAATGTAATGTTAATGTAACAATATGCGGTGGCGTACCTGAAGAGTAAAACAATTATTCTGTACCAAACACGGGCGCGGAAACGGTCTACCATTTTGCAGATAGCTGGAATAAAGGCAGCGAATTACCAGTCATCGTAAATTTGACATCTTGAGTTGAAATTTGAATGGGCCCCGTAGTATCTCGCGCTAATCGTTCGTATACTGGATTGGTAGCCAACAGCCTTCTAGGTTGTTCAGGCTAGGTAATTATATGTAACTTTCCTCGCAATCCAAATCATGTCGAATAAAATTATTATTTGCCATCTACCAATATATGCGTATGTACTTTATGAAATACCAGGCTCGTTGTTACTGTATTCTCATCTAATAGGGTCTGAATCGCACACTCCCGACTTCATTCTCCTGTCGGATCTCATCCGCCTTAGCTCGCACTGCTCTCGCATCTTTCCCAACCACAAAGTCAGCGAAACGGCCTTGATTCCGTCCTCTCCCATGATTATTATCCACCTTCTCCACCCTCAGCCTGTATACGTCGCACGCCCAATCGTAGATCTCGTGCTCTGCGATGGTATCAAAATTCTTCAGCACTACAGCGTGCTGGAGCGGGACGCTAGGGGGGAAGTGTGTCCGGAAGAACGTACGGGGGTCGTCGAAGAAGTCGTCAGTTAGTGAGTTGACGCCGGTGAGTTCGGCCAGGACGTCAGAGGTATGGACGGTGTGGCCTTTTTGGAAAAGTATGTCTACGACGCTAGCGGGATGGGATGTCAGAGAGGGAGGCGGTGATTAGTTGGGATGCAAGGGGGTTCACTTACCGCTGTTGTTCGGCGCTGGCGGCATCCAGCCACCGTTGGCGCATTACTTCTTCAACGTCGAATATTTCTTGTGGCAAGGAGGGCAGCGGACGTGCGCTCATCGCATCCCATAACTTGGCCTCCAGCTCTTCCCTAGTGTCGTTGTAGGTAAAGTCAATGTCATACCACGTCAAATGTGCCTGCAGTAATCTAGTAAGCGCATTCTTGGCCGAGCTGATAGGTACTCAGAACGCACATGGAAGAACGTCTTGTTTTTCTTCTTTCCACGCCCCCCTCGAATGGGTTGCCCATGCCGATTGAACTGCTGCTCCTCATATTGCTCAGTCATAGCTGCAAGAAGCTCGCTAGGTCGCTTCGGCAAGCTGCCCAGGACAGTAAGGCCTGTGGAAGAATAGCTGAAGACGCCATCTTTGACCTGTAGGGTCAATGAAAATGTCAGTAGGGAGAAATCGGTGAGCTGTCAAAGTTGGACCTACAGGACTCGGAATCACGACTTGTTCAGGGGGAAGCGGGAAGGGTTGATATGTAGGCGTTGGACCTGTCAGCCCTGCTGGCCTTGAAGGCATTTATGCTGTTAAGTTGGCACAGAGGTGTACAGTCCAGTCAATGTCGCAAAACGCAATATCGGAGAAAAAGGACGCGTCTGATGTATGTGGCGCTGTTTGTTTTTGTTTCTATTCGCGTCCACAATCACGGCCATACCGGCATCAGGTATTGGCGGGATCCCATGAGCCTCATCCCAGTTAGAGTTTCGGGGACCGCTAAAATGGAAACCGCGACCCGAACGTCGCGCTACCCTGGTACGCGTCAGACGAGATATTCAGTGAAGCCTCAGACCAAGCTCAAGTTCCATTTTCAGTTCGAATTTTTGAGCTTATTAGTGGTAACGTACCGTCCCTGTACATATAGGTACCATCCGAAACCGTTAGACCACGCTGTGTTACCGGCGCGACTCCACAGTGCCATCCAACATTTCGCGAGGTGCCACCAAAGTGAAGCACATAAATGCTTCCATACCGCTTCTTTCCTTTCGCTCCCAAACCACACTACATGCTGTCGGCGTGTTCCTGACCAGCCGCAAATCAACCCGAATCTTCGAGTGTATCAGTTCGCCGTGGGTGACTCGCTTTTCAGACAGTGAGAGTTCCAGCTTGTTACTCGTAGTAATTAAATAACTCACAAGGATGTTAACTTCACCTTTGACCGAGGCGATGCCAAGATTTATGGCAAAGGAGAATCGTTTTGGAGATGGTGAGTACCGCAGCTTGTAGCGCATGACGATCAAAGAGCTCACGAATGTGCTCAACCTCGATATAGGGAACGCCGATGTGTCTGTTGAATGACGGCCTGGCACTTGCTGATGAATGTCAATGGCAGCTATGGGGTGTCTCGGTTGTTCCATCCGCCCATCCATCTCCCTCAGCACCAATCCCAGTGATGGAAGCTTGGATCTCGTCACCGGATCCGCTTTAGGCGCGGAATACACCACCATATCAAATCTCGGACGCGGATACCAACGACGTGCTTAGCTCAGGCCTCCGGTCGTCGTTCCCCGGTCATGAGCTGCCATATGCGAATCGGTGAGTCATGGAAAATCCACCGCGTCATGCCAAATGACTTTGGAGCAGAGTCCGGAGCATTTTTTAGGTGCGTGCTCATAAGATGTAGAATCCGCCCTCGAGAAAATCCCAGATACATCCCAACTCCCCGACGATTACCCTCCAACGAGGGAGAAATCAACACACTAAAAACTGTCATGGCTGGCCAAGCAAGAGCCAGGCCATCTTCGACAACCGGCTCCTCTCAAAGAAGCATAGATGCACTTTCAAAAGGCAACACCAGCCAAGGTAATTTTTTGGAATGTTGATGTCGCCCAAACCTAGGGGCTGATTAGTCGATCGTTTATAGGACCGCAACAAGGCGGCCGACGGAGGCAGCCCCTGCTGGGGACGCCTCTTATTGGCCTTCACCTCTAGTCATCAATGCGGATCTGTGGTCAACGACAACGCCGAATCCCGATTCCAACATCCTCCCCTCTAGCAAACGCATCACGGCCCTCCAATGTCCCCAGTGTCAAACCTTCAGAACCATCCTCAATTTCCTCCGCAACCCATTTTCCGCCCTGTTTCGCGGTGAAATGAGTTATCGCTGCCAAAATTCCATCCCAAGAGCAGAAACAGGCGAGAGAGGTTGAACTTACTCCAGGAGAAGCGAAGAGAAGCAGAACGCAAGGAACGAACGCCAAAGAAGGCCAAGAATGATTTCAAGCTAGACCCGACGATAACAGGGTCGGCCTTCTAGGGTGGGTAGTCTTGTTTGGTGTGATTTTGCGATAAGTCATTCGCCTACAGCAAAGGGAGTAAGGACATCATTCGCCATCTTAATGGGTCGCCGGAGAATACAAGCATACTCACCGTCCAACCATTCGTCTTTTTATCGGAAAGCTCTTGACTGTATCGATGGGGAGGATCAAGAGAGGATCAAATCGAATCAGCCCTTTTTTCTTCCCATTCTGGGCTTTCCCACAATTGGATCAACCAGCGTTCCCGGTGAGTGAACCACTTACATTGAGAAGTAACTCAGATGACGTAGAAACGAGTGGAGTAGAATATAGAACGTACAATTTCCCCGTACCCGCGGGCCCTTGTCATCTCGTACGTAGCTACAATCGAAGTCATCGTCCTTAATATTGGCGCTGATAATCTTCCTGGTGTCGCTCTACGAGAGTGTCATTCGAACCACGCATCATTTCAGAAGGAGAATCGTACCAGTCCTCTCGTATCCAAATATTGGACAGGGTTCGAAAGCCCACGGGCCTCGAACGAATGCGTAATCGGCCCACACTGTTTGTCCATGACGCGAACACGATCTGCAATTTTCTGATGAGACCATGCAAAGTTAAGTTCTTCAAGGCTTCACATTGCATATTAGCGGAAATTTCTCCGGGAGATATGATCGACTTGCGTAGGATATCTGCCAACGGACTCAGTTCACCATAGGAATGGATAGGAAAAAATACTTACCCATGGAACTCGACGCCGCGATGACCATCGTCCCCGATTCGCCAGCATACTCTTTGACGACGTTGAACCCAATGCCGCCGGAGGCGCCAAAGACGAGTACAACTCTGTTCCCCCGCAACTCGCTCAACCTCACTTTCTCCTTCTCCGCGTAGGCCCTGCCGTTATTGCCATTAGCCTTTCAGAAAAAATAACTATGTTGAGCGGAAGGAGCGCACAAAGGCACGCCAGAGGGAGAAAGACGAAGAACGCAAGGAAGAAAGACGCGGAAACTACGGCGATGGTGGAGAGTGAGATGAGAGGAGGTTCTGGATGGTGTACGACACAGGGTATTTGGCGAAGTGAAATAGAGCTCAAGTTACAAAAACCGAGGATTCTTCTGACTGATCGCCTTGTGGTTGTTGACTACTTGATGTGATTCAGGAAGGCGGTGCCCAAGATCGTTCAAGAACAGAGGTTTCGTGTTGGGCGGGAGGATGGTAGCTCGCGTAAGAAATGATCGGTGAAGCTTGAAGCAGTAAAACAAACACGGACAAACGCACCCGGCCCCGATCCCGATTCCCTAATTCTCGTTTTCTAAATTCTTCGTCAACCGCCGCTCGCATGCTCGCTCTCTTATATAATGTGGTTTTCACTTTGGAAACATATAAGCTTGTGAATCAAGCATACATGGGATTATGCTCGCAGGACTGGCCAGCTGCCTCTTCTCCACAACATTGATTTCATTGTGCGGCTTTTGCTGTTTACCTTTTCGCAAATTTCTTGATATGACAAGGAATTTCAGGTATCTATAGTCCAGGGTTCGGAATACATTTTCCTCGAAACTGTTGAAATCAAATCGGTAAGCGTACTCGTTCGCGAGATCACATCAACGAGATAAGATAAAAGATATGATTTCCGGTTGTCCCTGATCTCTTCAGAGGACAAACGGATGGGTAGCTATGATACATGTCCTTGTATATATACTGTAGACTACAAAATAAAATGGGGTAAAGGCAAAATACCCCGAAGAACAATAAAGATAGGGAATGTACCTTGAATCCGGAGATCGGGCGCATTGCGTATGCTCGCACAGCCTCCTGAAATTCCAACAGAAACATGGTCAAATATATTTTTCGCATAGCCAAGAATGTATCCTCTCCGCAGTCAGCTTTACTATCTGGCGTCGTACATTTGCAAGCCGCTATCGGGTCTCCTGATAGATCATTGACCTGGCTTTCGCGTGCCTCTCCAGATATCGTTAAAGACGCCCTCACTTTATTAAGAAGCATAATGGGATTTGATCGCGTGTCCCCAATTGGTCCTGAAACCAACAGCAATGGGATGAATCACGACTTTGTATCCCCGACACGCTTTCCCTCTGTACAAGCTTCGGTGAATTTGGTCTTAACCCCTTGAATTACAATTTGGCAACTTTGACTTAATTATGAAGGGTAGCACCACATGTTTGATGGCTCAACAGCCACGCCGTCATGCTCAGGCTTTGCTAAATATTCTCCAGAAGCTTAACACTGGGCAAGGTCCAGACACACTGATGTCATCATTGACAGGATTGTGTACATATATATAAGCATGCGATATACACCAGTATATCAACGCTAACATGTACCAACCTAAGCCTATGTATCTCTAAACTCAATTTTTCTTCCCCTGATGCTGTCGCGTTAGCGCCGACGAGCAGAACGCTGTACTCAACGAGTAGGCCTCCGCGCGTGCAGTTCCGCTCTTTAGGACTCTATTCCTGGTCGAAATCAGGTGGTTCCGGAGTAGAGATTGGAATCGGATTGTTGTTTAAATATAGTACACACGTGGCTGACTAAGTTTCTATCGTTGTTAGATATTTATACCCATCGTCTTTCAGTCCAAATTTTCCCATTGTAAACGCGCAATAAAATAGGTATGTCCTATGAGGACCAGTATCGGGTGAAGAAGCAATCCGAATCCACTTTACTGAACGTGAATCCCACCGATAAGTCAGAAGAAAGAGTATCGAGTGCTGGACCTGAAAGGACAGAACATTTAGCCAGAAGATAGTAACCACGAATGAAACTTACACTGTCCGAGATACGACACCTGGTATACACATGGATGTTTCAGTCCGGAGAACCTGGGCATTCAAAGGGGGGTTGTTGAGGGCCTCTTCGGTAACCGATTCCTAGATTAATATGGGAGATGTAACTCTAGATTTCTTGAACATGATACAACGTACTTGGTTTATTTCGTGCTACATGGATTGTATAAATATCAAAATGAGTGTAGTCATAACCTTCTGCTTACCGACACTAAAAAACCATTTGGTAAAATAAAATCAGGGCAAACGATTCTAGGATTCATCATTTGGGAAAAACTGTTTGAAGAAGACTACGATAATCCACCTAAGTCATCCGAAGATGTAACACATAGAAAGCGAGGACGTACTGGCTCTAGTTGAGCGCATATATAGTTGTTAATTATCATTATATCCCGCCCGGCGTTGTGAATCGCCGTATCCCGTATCAATATGTCCTGCGCATTAGAGAACATATGGACCTTTACATAATAGTTGTGAGTATGCTGGATACCCGGAAAGAAAGAGAGTGCTTACATTCCTCATTTGATCATCATCAGAGTGTCGTATACGCATATCCCTGCTCTCACATTCATCTTCAGGGGTGGTTTGCAAACCCTATAAACCAGAGTCAGTTAGCACTTGAGAAATAAGGTGTGGCATTGCTCACCCGCTGGTTAGGCCCCTGCATGTTACAATTTAAGAATGCATATGTGGTTAAATCTGACGAATTTTGGTCCAAGCTGTTGTCGCGTAATTTGGTGGTGGTTTGGAAATGGGTAGTCGAGTCGGACGAAAGGACCATGGAAGGGGGGATCAGACTCGCATCCAAATCTGAGATGATGGATGATGGTACACCATAATCGTTTGTGGGGGAAATAAGATCACAGAACCGAGGCTGAAACGACGGCCGCATGGGGGGGAGTGCAGGTATCATGTCGGTGATAATGAAGGATAGGATATCATTGTTTTCTTTACCGGACATATTGGCGAACCTTATGCAAGGGAGAGCAAAGAGGTGATGTTCTTATACCTCTGCATAGTGCCGCGTGAATGGGCGCCAAGCCCGATGCCAAGAGTCAAAAATTCCCTGTTTCTCCAGATATTAGCGGCCCTGATCAACAAATAACGCACGGGCACGGAGACAAATAACGCACGGGCACGGAGATGGTTCGGACTAAAATTAAGTAATAAGGCGAGCAGTCCATGGACCCTCGGTTAACGAGAATGGATTAGAGCCGGTCATACGGGCACCTTTGGCACCACTTTATAAATAAATAAGAGGCCCTCCCTTCCGATGGATGCCTAGTTTATTAATAGAATCCTCTTTCCGCCCTCTCAGAGAGCCTCACGGCATCGTTCATGGATGCCTCCCTTCCTGGCGCAATAGATGGGATGTTGTATAAATAGCATATCTGCTTAAACCATTTCCGCCATCCAGACCCTCTTTCCGAGAGGGTTAGGAGCATTGATCATGATACCACCATCACTCTCAAATCACTCTCCCTCGGCTTCCATAGTGGAATTATATGTAATGTATGTCTTTATTCCTGTAGCTACATCTTTAAAGTAAAACCCACAACACCGTACCGGCGGGTTCGATCAAGGTTCGATTGGAATTAAAAAACTCCGCTTGAAAATGACCTCGGCTTTTGTTATTGACCTCCATCACTGCCCTTCATCGCGCTCTGTGGCCTCGAAAGCATGAAAATAAGTGAGTGCAAGTCTCTATTATATCTCTCTTCCAAATGGTTATGTCTTACGATTCTCATTTCTTTCGCCACTGCTCAAGAATGCCCACATTGATACCGCCATGACATCAACCACATTGCACTGGTAATATGCCCGGAGCTAGAAACATCACCCAATCCCGATGGCAACCATTGCCACTCATCGGAAATCATGAAGGGACTCAGTAACCTCTAATAAACACCAGCGTCTATCACCGGCGCCTCAGTGGGCAACATTGTTTTTCCACTGTCCTTTTCCATTGGCTCAATGTCCCCCATTGAAGTCTATTGCAAACCATACCTGGCCCGCTCGTGATGTAGCCCTATCGAAGATGATGGAGATTATTGACTAACGCTGGGAATCAGTGGTTCCAACACTAGTAATGCATGGCGGTGTCTAGACATGACGGTGTCCAGATACCAGTGCCTGTACGACCGAGGCTATGTATGGCTGTTGATCTGCACAAGTATTATTTCCGTTATATAGTTCGTATATTTGGTTATATATATGTATTTTTTGTGTTCCCAGAGATTAAAACAGCTTAATTTCGATTTTACCAAGTCGAGAATACC
>Ga0307517_10009862_pt1 | contig 13459 bp, 13 predicted proteins | sample 23_EM_MG_FD_194515 | JGI IMG/M metagenome (GOLD analysis project Ga0307517, IMG submission 194515) | Populus trichocarpa ectomycorrhiza microbial communities from riparian zone in the Pacific Northwest, United States - 23_EM | ecosystem: Host-associated > Plants > Roots > Unclassified | place...
GAATCCATAACCCCCGGGAGGGGAGGCCAGAGGCCCCAGAGAAAGTAAAGAGATGAAGGCGTGATAAACCCCCGAGCAGATGCCACGGGCGGGGAAGATCAGAGGCGGAGGACACTCTCACGATGATCTCCCATGGTGTTGAGATTTCAATCGCTGGAGGTGGAGCGGACGAGAAAGATGGAGAGATGGAGGGGTCGGAGGGGTCCTTATATAGATAGCCCGACGGTGTACATTTCGCTGGCTGTGAGCCCTACGGCCGTACAAGCAGGGAATCCGACTTAGGGTTTACCGCGACGTCGTGATCTGGATTTATGAGGCTCGGATACAGTATCGTGGGATAGATAATGAATGCACTTCTCCAATCACGGCGGATAAGGATATAAGACGTAGATTGAATGAAGACAGGCGAAAGATCGTGAAAAGTACTGAGTCGTGATTGTCACGGGTGGTGATATTTGCCACCCCCCGAAATATTGTTTTAAGCCTCACGAGTATGCATGCGCCGGGTACTCTGATGTCTCTTGGCGTCAGCCTCAGCTTCATGCCAAGACTTTAGCTCTCATCACTGAACTTGAACGCAACACCACACGCCATGTGTGAGCGAATCCAGATGAAAGAACTCGTCAATTCAAGATCTGCACGCTGTGAGAAATCTATTCTAACACTCTATGAACTCTATGAAATCTATTAAACACATATGCTGAATCACTAATATAATTCGGCAGACTCAGGGTACGATCGATGCCTCGTCAGATCGACCAAACTCCTAGGTCATTGTCAGGAGTAGTCTCTTAGCCTGCCTTGAACCGGGGTCCTCGTCACCTTTTTCGTCATCGGATTGTGCCCGACGCTTGAGGTCCTCCTTTGCGTTGAGCTACTCGGGGACAATGGCAGCCTGACGCGATTTCTTGCACAAACGCTCAAAGTCCAAATCTTCCGAATCGGAATGAGCCCCACGCTTCCGTACCTTGTCATCCTGAGTATGAGCCCCGCCGCCTCTCTGTTCCGACCCCTGGTGAGTATTCATTTGGGATAGTGATTGGATTCCGAGTGGTATACGAAAAGCGGCGGATTCGCTGGGATCTCCAACCCGGGCTGGTGATGTTCAGATGCTTGCTTCGTGTCCCTCGCCGGCGTCAGAGACAACCAATGATGAACTGCTTGATCCTGGATGAAAAAGCGGCGAGTGGTTTGCCTTTTTACCCAAGGCATTGGCTGGGCCGGGGTCAGCTCCCGCATCCCCTCGTGGGGCCAGAAGGCCATGACGTCCCGCCGCATGCTGAGCCCAATTGGCGACGGCATTTCCGTGAAGATAGTCGTCCCCTCTCAAGGGCTGAGTAGCCAGCCTCTCCGGCGTCGCCGGCCGGTGACAATAGACCAACAGATCCAACCGATCCTTGAGAACCGGATTCGACAGCAGCCAGGCTCTTACGCCTTGATCATTCTCGATGAACATGTAATCTATATAAGACAACTGGAAGGCAGGATGCAGACGCAGCTGATGACGACCATCACCAGTTGCACCAAGTCAGTGGCGAATTGAGTTGTGTGGCACAGTTCTCGCAATAATTGCTGATAGTCCATGTATATCATAGGAATTTAACTCAGCAAAACCTACCCCATGGATATTTTGGGGACGCCAATGGAGAAGGCGAGAATTGGGTCATTGTGCGCCACCACTTGCAGGATTACAGACCCAAACAATATGGACAGCACGTGGACGTCCAAGCATAGCGCTTCAATCTATAAGTTCTAAGTTAGTAAGTGATAACAAACACATCAGGATTATTGCGAAAACTCACTAATTGGGGACGGATCGGACGCTGCGAGAGGTACTAGCCATGCCACGTCATGGGCTTGAATATCCGCCAGGGGAGAATCTTGGACCCGCACCGGCGTACCCGGGATAAACATTGGGAGAGCCTGTTGGATTTGCGCCGGATTATTCGCTGCCAGTTGAGGATTGTTCTGCGGTTGGAGATTCGCAGGACCGGGATTGTTCTGGGCTTGGGGTACCGCCGGACCATGGTGGAACCCCACCGGCGTACCAGGAATAAACACTGGAAGAGCCTGTTGGATTTGCGCAGGAATATGCGCCGGAGGAGGGTGAGGAATGAGCTGAGCTTGGGGAATCGCCGGGGGTGGAGGATTCTTGTGAGCTTCAAGAAGTTGGGGATTCGCCAGGGGAGCAGGTGCGTTTTGGGCTGGGCCTGTAGCATTTTGGCCAACTGGGCCACCGTTCGGTACCGCTGTTGCAATACTCCACTGACACTAAGCTGGAGCGTTGAGCGGTAGTAGCACCGGGTGCACAATGACTTGCCCGGGGGACACCCGGGCCGGGAGGCACTTTCTTAGTTGGCTTAATGGTATGAGCCAACTTCTTCCCACAGTCCTTAACCAGTTGAAGAACTGCCTCGTCAATCTCCTGCATACTAGGCATGTTATTGACTGCTGACACCGTGGTGTGTTCATCGCAGGCAGGTTTCAATCTTTTCATGCCTCTGACGATTTGTGGAATTCAGCGTCTGGGAACTGACTATTATCTGTAATATACCCCCTGGCTAACATCTGATCTTTCACAGCGTCCCGCCACGAAAGATATTCAGCTGGGGGTGACCTTTGGCATGAGGGGGGACGCTCAATGTTAACTTATGATTGCTAATCTTACGATTATCCATGCGTCGAGCTGAATACTCTCCAACGAGAGTATTACCCAGAAGGTGATACGTGTAACGGGGTCTTGGCACTGGACGTTAGTCCAAGGCACACAACGACAGGAGGGTCCTAAACGATAACACTCGTTTAGCGTGAGGGTTCGGAGATGACGATCTCAGTTCAAGGCTGATCGCATAACGGGAGATCAGGGTCAGGGTTCGTGGGTTCTTGGCGTGGGTCTTGGATATCAGAATAGAAGACGTTATATTCTGAAGTACAGGAGTTGTGAAAGAAATACCAGGTAGCGTAAAGAATCAAGAAAATAGGGGGCTTTTTTCTTTTTTTTCTTTCTTTTTTTTCTTTTTTTTTTTTATATCATGTATTAGTTGTTAAAGTACAAGAAACCACGTGGAGCGCTAGCTATGGCGTGAACAAAACTATAAACAATCCAACGACCCACTTCACCCCCTCATGGGAAAAATCAAACCCCTCTAACCCAGAGCACATCCTCCCCGCTCGCAGCACCTAAGACAAAAGCAAGACGGAGCAATACCTTCCTCCAGACACGTAAGGAAAGACAAGAATAGGAAAGAAACCAGGGAAAGACACAAACCCTTCGGTGGCCCCCGAAACAAAGGAAAGGATTCATCCGGCACCAAGTGCCGACAGGGAGGAAAGAATAAAACTACTATTGCTCAACCTGAAACGAATAGTGGATCGAGACCCCAAACTAAGAGGCTACAGGGGCAGGCTATATCCCAACAAGGCAAAAGCCAGGGGGCGGCAGCGCTTCGGACGTTACCATGGGCCAAGGAGGTAGTTCAATACCATGACACAGCGTAACCTAGTGTGAGGTTCATGACTGTAGAGTGAAATCGCGGGAGCGGGAGGAGGACGAGGGGAGTCACCCAGCGAGGTGAGCCACTCAGCAGTAGAGGTGCCAGCTATCGTGAGGGGCAGTAGGGTGCCAGCCGAGTGGGCAGATAAGGTGCCAGCTAAAGAAGGACGCAGCAGTACGGTGCAAGCGGATCAGACGCGTGGGAAGTGGGAGGGGGAAGGCTCGCCAAAGACCGAGAAGTACGAACGCTGAGGAGCGAAACAGGGTCACGATTTTTCGAACGCCAACCATACCGACCGAGCAACCCAGGAGAGAGTGCAATACCAGAGAGCAGGGCCACCAGGGCAACTACTTCACCGATAGCCCGAGACTAACGACCGAGTGTTGACGAGGAAAAAAGGGTTGCCGACCGTGCAAAACGCTAAGCGAGGCGCGTCGCGAGGTGCGGGGTAAAGGGTAAGAACATCAAGGCAGAGCGGAGACGAACGGAACCAGGAAGGAATCCATAACCCCCAGGAGGGGAGGCCAAAGGCCCCAGAGAAAGGAAGGAGATGAAGGCGTGATAAACCCCCGAGCAGTTGCCCCGGGCGGGGCAGATCAGAGGCGGAGGACACTCTCACGATGATTTCCCATGGTGTTGAGATTTCAATCGCTGGAGGTGGAGCGGACGAGAAAGATAAAGAAAATAGGGGGCGAAGCCCCCCTCTTATAGAAGCAAAACCTAGCACAGCCTTTTGCCGCCCGACTCATACCCTAGTATGAGTTGTATATCCGCGTAACCAAGGAAACAATACAATTTATCATAAACCTTACAAAGGAAATCCCTCATAGCAACTGTGTAACAAAAGAAAGAACACCAAAGTTATCCCAACACGTATCTCATCAGCAGGCCGTGAGAATACGTCTGCCCCGCGGGCGGCTGCTGCTGCGCTCCTCCGGTGGGCATCAGGGCGTACTGTACATTGTTGATATTCCGCGCCATTGCGGCGGATTCTTGGTGTATATAGATGGTAGTATTTGGGGATGCTAGTGATGTGATAACAGTAGCTGTTGTGGATGTTCTGAGTGTGAGATGAATCTTGGTATGAAGTCCCTCTAGTATCGTGATCGGTTCACTTTATATATAAAACCCTACGAGATCCTCTAGATTCTTTGAAAGAATCATGAATTCTTTTCATGATGTAAAGAAACTCAAATCTGACACTCTATGGCAGGACTACCATTTTCTAATTCAACTTGAATAAATGAAACATGAAACACATTCGGGTAGGAACATAATTATTTGCCGTTTCAGATTTTGAAGGAAATCATAGCTGATACCACGTGACGCCTACGCTAAACTCTATCAATGACTAGATCATGATTATCGCATGCAGGTCCCTTGGCCCTACAAGCGATCCATAAGCATTCAAGGGGTCAACACTCGACATAGCCTTAAGCTCAAATCTACACAGAGCCCACGGGATCAACAGAGCAAAGTCCAACCATGCCTAGCAAATGTCCATCCTGCCGTTGAAAATACACCCTGTCTGGTGCATATGAGAAGCACCTGTGAACTGCCCACGGGGGTCTAGCCATTGTCCTCACATCCACTGTACATTATATCAATATGGAATCAAGCGTATCGCAGAACCCAGACACGAGCGAGCGCCAGGATTCCTACTCTGAATCAGATCCGGGCCCTCCTGGATTGGATCCTAACGCATTTTATCGAGACATTGCATATGAGTCTGATACTGAAGTACTCGATGACGCTAAGTCTCCCTCTGCCCCCAACAGATTCCTTATGAAGGTGCCGGAGAAGCCAACAGAGACGTTCACGGGTTTGAGCACGAATGCATCAACCTGTGCGAGGACCCTTGGGCACCATTCAATAGCGCGCAAGCTTTCAAACTAGCATCCTGGTTCATTGAGGGAAAAGTATCCAAATCACGAATGAATAAATCAATACTTCTCGAGTGGCCTAGGAGATGCAGAATCAGTCGGGTATAGCTCCATGCACACGCTGGAGAACCACCTCCAGATACTGGACCCGTACAGTCAATATCTGCAATGGTTCGAAGGACAGGTTGAGGATGGTCAAAGCACTTTGCCATTTTTCTACCGCAACGTACTAGGTTGTGTTAGATATCTCATGTGCCAGATCGCATATCGAGAAGACTTGGTCTATGCGCCACCGCATCAATATGACTCCACCGGGCAGAGAATATATGCAGAAATGCATACGGCTAATTGGTGGTGGGACGTGCAAGTAGAGCCTCCGAGTCCCACACTCTTTTGGAAGACCTTAGCTGACGGATGATAGGAGACACTTCCGCCGGGTGCTACCGTTGTTCCAATAATTGGGATGTCAGATCAGACTAACCTCACGAACTTCTCGGGTGACAAGAAAGCGTGGCCCATCTATATTACGATCGGAAATCTACCATCGGTCCGGCGCAATAGCCTAGGATCAATGGCTGTTCTGCTTCTCGCCTTATTGCCTATTGCTCCCAAATTCTCAAAGTCCTCCAAAGACGACCAACATCAGAGGAAAATCAACGCTGACACCCTACAAGATGTATTCGAACTCATCTCTGCGCCTTTACAGGACGTGGCGCATGCCGGTATCGCCATTGACTGCGCCAACGGCAAGGTTCGACTGTGCTTTCCAATTCTCTCCACGTGGATCGCGGACCATATGGCAAACGTGGCACTACACGGGTTAAAGACAAACGCCTGTCCTAAATGCAAGGTGCCTACCCACGAATTAGGAACCAATACCAAAAACTATCGATCCAGAGATTAAGCAAGATACCAACGCTACAAACCCGAAAATGCGAACTCAGGCTCGGAGTCCCATAATGACCATGTCATGAGTGACAATCTTGGTATCGGCCAAAATATTTTTCACAGACTGGACCAGGTTTCAGCTTCTGATCCGTACAAACCAGACATGGTCCATACCATTTATCTCAGGCTATTTAAGCATATAATGGACTGGATCGAAGGGTTTCTGAAGAAATACGGGCGACTGCAGGCTTTCGACGACGTTTGGAAGGCATTACCGCCATACCCGGGATTCTTGGTTCCCAAAAAAGCCTACCGCGAGGTTACGCAATGGCAAGGGAACGAGATGAGGAATCTGGGGCGCTGTATTCTGGGAGTTCTCACCATGGCCTTCGCCAGCCCAGAGGTGCGCAAGGAATTCCTTTCAAACGTGCTCTCGGATGCGTCAGGGCACTTATCGACTTCAATATGATGACACAATACCGAAGCTACACGCCTGACACCGTAGCATACATGGAAGATTATTTGGACCAGTTTCATAGGATGAAGGATATCTTCTTGGAGTTTCGAGTGACTAAATGCACACAGGCCATGGTAGACAAGCAACGAAAGGAGATCCGACAGCAGAGAAGCCTGATGAGGGAGGCAGCGGCCCCATCCCAGCGGCGCCGTGATGACGATTGCAACGAAGAGAACGAACTGCGTATGGACATGATTAATGCCGAATCACATTTCAACTTCGTCAAGATGCATCTAAGCCACTTTTGTGACCATATACGCCAGTTTGGCAATATTCTGATGTATTCCACGGAGATCGGAGAGCTCGTCCACAAGAGGCAAATCAACGAAGGATGGCGACAATCGAATCAAAATGATCCCGCGTGTAACAATCCTATTGTTGAGCGTGTATGCAACAGGCAACGACAGTCGTCTCCTGCGTATGCGAATCTCGTTTTCTTGCATGAACCAGTAGGGAAGTACTATCTCTTTGGATAGTACGGAACTAGCTTGCTTGTCTTGGGTGGTCTGTGAGTGGTACTATCTCTTCAGATAGTAAGATAGGTGGATTGGCGTGTTTGATAGAACTATCACAATGGTTCTATGTTCGGGCGGCCCGTCGAGACTATCACAATAGTCTCAGGGTTCTTAGAGCTTAGCCTCTCGTAGAGGAGCGGTGTATGTAAAGAGAGTAAAGCGTAATCGTATTGCAATATCTTAAGTATAGAAAAGTACTTAGATGGTTGCGTGAAGATCCTACCTCTTGGTCGCTTTTTTTTCTTTCTTTTTTTTTTTTTGTAATCATGCGTTCATTGTTTTTAGGTACAAAAAGCCTCATGCAGCGCTAGCTATGGAGAAAACAAAACCTATAAATCAAAAACATAAACATAAGAAAGTCACGGCACCGATAAATATCCACTAGCGCGCAGGTTTCTCCTCCGCCGGCCATTGGCTGCATATAACAAGGAAAGCACAAACTAACAACTTAGTCGTCTAAAAAGGAGAGCTTCTCATAAGATAAAGGAAAGAAACCCAGCGACCCTATACCTCAGCCAACGAAAAAACACGAAAGACCGGGAGGGCACCCTGGGGGGAGAAAGAAAGAACGGGGAAGAGGGGGGGGTGGTGGGTGGGAACATCGTGGGGGGAAATCCCATGGAGGTGACGCCTATGAAGGTGGCGAGTCTTTTTAGCAGAGGGAGGGATGTCCAGAGTGGGGCTTCGGGACCAACGTCAGTAACGCCGTGGAGGAGGCGTGACCTGCTGTACTGTCTCGAGGGGCAGGATAGGATGGCATGCCCGAATGTTTCTGGTTCCAAGCCCCAGCGGAGGCAGGAGGTGTCGGCGTCAGGGGACCTCCAAGTTGGGTGGGCGGCCAGATAACTCTTTCCGGCTCTCATCTGATGTATTCTCCCGGCAACAAACTTACCCAACCCCATGAAGGGCCTTGGAGACAGGGCAGGAGGGTGTAGGTAGTACCCCGGAGTCGGAAAACGGGCGGCCACTCCGTGAGGAGTGTCTCTCTTACTCTCTTCTTTAAGGCAGAATAGGTGTTGTCCATCAGGGACTGGGGCGGGAGGATGGGGGTCGGGCAGACAAGGTGGGAGTTGATCATGGGCATCCTTGATAGCCCGAGGGTGAAGGGTATTGTCTGGTGAGCCACCGCGTCTACCGGCAGGTGGTTTCTCATCGGGGGACAGGGCGGAGCGTCTTCCAGTGTAGGGGGAGGTCGACGGATGATAGGGCTCTGGTTATGGCCCGCGAGGAGTCAGGCGCCCGATGCGTCGAGAGTGAAGGAGGTGTGAAGGCGAGCCGTTGCAAGGTTCACACTAGGAGGGGAGCAGACAACCCTGAGCGCCGCCAGCCTCTGCCGGTGGGTGATCAGGAGAGCAATAGGTGGGAGGCATGACTCTACCGAAAGAATCCCAGTGGGCGTAGCCGAGAAGCAGTTTGTGGTCCACCTTTGGACCTTGCACCAGAATATGTCGAGGCGGGTTGTTGTGCCCACGCTGGGTGTGAACAGGTCCGCGCCATAGAGTAGGATGGGGGCAACCAGTGACGTCGCCAATCTGTGGCATAGGTAGGGGGGAGGCCCACGCAGGGCGGACTGGGACGTTGTATAAGGGCGAACGCTCCCTGGGCGAGGGCCAAGCGACGCGAGAAGTGGGCGGAGGAGTCAAGAGCAGGAGTGAACCAGTACCCGACCCACCGGACGGAGTTGCTAGGGTGAAACAATTCCCCTTTAATCTGAATAGGTGAGACGCACTTCGGCGAGTTTCTCTGGCTGGGGGTCCTCCAGTGTATTAGCTATTACCCTAGCGGGAATAGCTTGCATAATTATGCGCGAGGTATATGCCACCATAAGGGAGAGCATATATCCGAACTCAAGCTTCCTGAGTAGGGACTTCCCTGAGGCATCTGGGAGACTACTCAGGAACCACAAAGAGTTCATGTTTCAAGATATGGCTAACTGATTGGAACGATGATTAGAGAACCAGTTCTCTACTCTTACTAATGCATACGCATTATGCATTGATAGATGAATATCGGACTTGATCACTCCTATTCATGATACTATTGGTATGTAGCCATTTAGACTGCATATTCCATTATAGTCTATCAGGACGAAGAGATCGAAGACTGACTACTAGTGGAGTGGGGACACCCTCAGAAGAAATAGCAGTCGGGAGATTCTCAGAGTCAAGCTGGGCAAGATTCAGGGTCAAGCTGGGCAAGATTCAGGGTCAAACAGTGTTCGCACTTTGTTCTGACGAACGAGACTCTTAAAAAGATACTTCTTTACTAGAAAAGTCAAAGTAGCGTGAACATTAGTATAAATAGTAGGGCTCTCCCCGATGGTTGAGAACATCATCAAGCAACGGAGAAGAGACCTTAACAATATTATAAGTTATTACGAGATTCTTCTATTACTTTATCAAACAATTCTTCTTGAGCCTTCCTGACCTATATTCTGTTGTCTCAAATATCCTCGTCCTAGTTAGCTCAGAATCCTACCGTGTTAGCTACCCTGTAACATTAGCTCTGTCTTTGCGACCGAAAAGGAGACGCCCGCCTTCTTCTCGAGCCTCCTACCTCTTGGTCCGTTTTTTTCTTTTTTTTTCTTCTTTTTTCTTTTTTAATTCATATATTCTTTGTTAGGTACAAGAACTCGCATGCAGCGCTAGCTATGGCGTGAACAAAACCTTAATCCCAACAACGGCCGCTTCACCTCTTCATGGGAAAAATCAAACACCCCGAAACCATAGGAAAAATCCCCCTCGCCTAGCACCTGAGACAAAAAATACCCCAGACACGTAAGGAAACAATTCATAGAGACGTACAGGAGAGAGACCCAAACCCTTCAGCAGGCTCCCCTAAAACAAAAGAAACAAAAATGAAAACCACCGCAGTGGCATGGAGGATGGGTGACCGTCAAGACGAGAGAAAACCACTGGACTTGTGGGCCGACATTTGTAACCATAGATGTACGGTCGCGCCGGTAATTACATCGATCCAAGGCGTTGGACACCAGGCACGGAAGTAGTGCAATACCACGACTGGGCGTAACCGAGGAGAGGACTGACGATCAGAGAGGACGATGGGGCAGTAAGGTGCCAGCTACTGTAGCAGTAACGGTGCATGCAGACGGAACCGGGAGGAGGAGGAAGGAAGAATCGCGAACAGGCTAGCCACAACCGACAAACAGGCCATACCAAGGGCTTTTGGGACGACGACAAAACTGAGGCGAGACCGAGATGTTACTAACCGAGGCTTTCCCCATCAGAGGTACAAGCCTAGCAAGCCGAGGCCTACTTCGACCGAGAGTCCGACACCGTAACGCCGACCGTGAATGAAGCGAGAAGCTTTCCGACCGTGCAAAATGCTAAGCGAGGTGCAAAGCAAGTGCGGGGTAAGGGAGAGAACCGAACATCATGAGCGGGAGTCAACGACGAACAGGAACGAGAACCCCAAGGAGGGGAGGCCGAGGCCACAGGGGAGGAGGGTAGATGGCTTAACGTCAAGTCCTAGGCAGTAGCCATCGTGGGAGAAGAGAGGTGGGTGGGGGAAAGTGACGATGATTTCCCGTGGTGTTGAGATTTCAATCGCCGGAGGTGGAGGAGAGATGGTTCGTGGCCTACCTCTTGGTCAGAACCAAGCTCCTTTTATAGGCATCTTCCCACAACCCTAACCTTTGGTGACTCATCACCTTGCGTAACATAACCCCTATGACTCATAATGAGTCATAGTGCGAAATCCATCAGCTGACTCGTATGAGTCAACTGTGCACATCACTTTCCATTGATCCAAACCCATAAACCCGATCATGTACTCAAATGAGTCGCATGCGTGAAACCCATTACTCGTAATATGAGTCATGTGCGAAAGTCATTACATCGTATGACGTCCCAATCGTGAGTCATAAAACCATTAACCAATCATAATCAAACAATGACTCGCAAGTGTGTAGTCATGTAAAAGCTATGAGTCAAACGACGTCATAGTGCAAAAACTAACATACCTCATGACTAATAAGTATTAGTCATGTGAAACCATCCTTGCTTAGTCACGATTTGTGACAACATGAAACATCATCGCGAGAGTGTCATCCGCCTCTGGTCTCCCTTGATGGCTTCTGCCTAGAAGTACTACGCACCCGTCTTTTCCTTTCCTCTCTCTGGGGTCTTTGGCCTTGCCTCCCACAGGGTTCTTGATTCTGTCTTCGTTTAAGCACGCTTGCGTTGATGTTTCTCCCCCTTACCCTGCACTTCGCGACGCGTCTCGCTTAGGGATTTGCACGGTCGGCAACCCTCTTTCTATCGTCAACACATAGTGGCTAGCTTCGGGCTATCGGTGAAGTAGTTGCCCTGGTGGCCCTGCTCTCTGGTATTGCACTCTCTCCTGAGTTGCTCGGTCGGTATGGTCGGCTTTTGAAAAATCGACCTCGTCTCTGTCCTCCGTGTTCGTACTTCTTGGTTACTGGCGAGTCTTCCCTCTCCCGCTTCCCACGTCTTAGATCCGCTTGCACCGTACTGCTACATCCAGCTAGCACCTTACTGTGTCCCCCTCCTTCCCCTCCTTGGGCCTCCCCCCTCGTCCAGGATCTCCTCCGGTAGTGCCACTCTCTCTCCTGTCACAAGGGACCACGTGAGAGAAGTGGTAATTTACTCTACGATCGCGACCTCCCGAGTAGGTTACGGCGTGTTATGGCATAGCACTACCTCCTTGGCATGTCCTAAAGTCCGAAGGGTAGCCAACAACTGGGGACAGTCCCCCCCGACCCGCCGCCCCTATGGCCCTTTCGGTTTAGGAGTTCAGTTACTATAGGGCAATCCGGCGACAGTAGTTTATCCTCCCCGCTCCGTCGGCCGTAAGATTCTTTTCTTTTGTTCTTGGAGGGCCTGCCGCAGGGTTTGTGTCTTTCTCTGGTTTAGTTTCTATACTTGTCTTTCCTTACGTGTCTGGAGGAAGGTATTGCTTCGTCTTGCTTTCGTCTTAGGTGCTATGAGGAGGGAGGATGGGCTCTGGTTTCGGGGTTTGATTTTTCCCATAAGGGGGTGAAGCGGGTCGTTGGATTGTTTATAGGTTTTGTTTTCACCATAGCTAGCGCTCCATGCCATTTCTTGTACCTTAATCAACGAATATATGATATAACAACAATAACAACAACAACCCCCTATTTCCTTGGTTCTTTACGCTACCTGGTATTTCTTTCACGACTCCTGTACTTCAGAATATAACCTCTTCTATTCTGATATCCAAGATCCATGCCAAGAATCCACGAACCCTGACCCTGATCTGCTGTTACGCGATCAACCTTGATTTGAGATAGTCATCTCCGAATTCTCACGCTAAACGAGTGTTATCATTTAGGACCTTCCTGTCGTTGTGTGCCTTGGACTAACGTCCAGTGCCAATACCCCATTACAAAACTGACTGGTCAATTCAGGACGGGGACCCCACCTGCCCTAGGTGTGGCCAGGAGTCGGAGACGTTTCTGCATGTCGTCCAATGCCCACACTAGAAGGAATAGAAGGGGAAAGAACTCACAAGCTTTCAATGTGGCCTGGGATTCGAGCCCATGGAAAGGAAATACAAAGGGGAAGAAGTTGTTGGGTGAATTTCGTCTTATGTCATGAGGAACAGGATAAACTTTCCAGTTAAGATGGGTATTTTTCCTTTTAAGCTTAATGCCCAGTTGGCATCATGATTTATAATTGAAGCTTTTAAGTTGATGTTTTGATTGTTTGTGATTTTTATATCATTAAATTTTTTTGAAAGGGGGATGATTTCTTTTGTTTAAAAAGGTTTTTAGGCCATAACTTAGGTTGCATGCCATGGATTTTCCTGTAGCTAGCTACAAATAAACCGCGGACTTAACAAAAAGAAAAAACTGATAGTGACCTGCGCTTGGTTTCTCAGAGTCCCTTTTCCTTGCACCACTCTACTTTGTTCTTTCAACTTCTCTACCCACATCTTTCCTTATGTACTCGGGGGTACCATAAGTTGGGCGACACCCATATAAAGTAACTAGGGTTTTTACCCATACAAACGCGGTTTGCACCAATTTCTTTGTATGGTGCCGGTCGCCCAAAACGTACACCTGTGAGAGATTCAAAATGTAATGCTTATATAATCAGGATTAGGGGTGTTTTTGGAAGAACTGGACCAATATGGTTCCATAATTCTGTCGGTATGAAC
>Ga0307517_10009863_pt1 | contig 13458 bp, 18 predicted proteins | sample 23_EM_MG_FD_194515 | JGI IMG/M metagenome (GOLD analysis project Ga0307517, IMG submission 194515) | Populus trichocarpa ectomycorrhiza microbial communities from riparian zone in the Pacific Northwest, United States - 23_EM | ecosystem: Host-associated > Plants > Roots > Unclassified | place...
ACACCTGGCGGCGAGGTTTGTGTGACATATGTGACAGCGCCACAATCACGGATTTGGGTGATGTGTGATGGTGACATGTCACACTGTTAAAAGGAGTGGTTCGAGCGGGTTCGACGCGATTCTGGTCCGAGCGCTGTGCGATGGGCACCTCGTATAGTCTTGCTCTAATACTGGTCTTGTTATATAGATTAGTTACCTAGCTAGACAACCCGCCCAATTTCGAAGGGAGTGCAACAATGTTCGAGTGAGGGTAGCCAAAAATCACTTTTGGTGTTAAGAGGAACGGGTAACTACTGTAGTCATACAACGATCCGACCCTTGAGCTCGAGGCCCCTCGCCCTCGGATCGCCGAATGACTACAACGATCCGACCTTCGAGGTCCCCAACCCTCGGATCGCTGTAGTCATACAACGATCCGAACCTCGAGCTCAGTGTTCCTAACCCTCGGATCGTTGTATTCATACAGCGATCCTAACCTCAGATCCTAACCTCGGATCGCTGTGGTCGTACAGCGAGGCGGTTCTTTCGTACAGAAGAACAGAGAACAAATCCACTCCCTCTAAATCTACCAGCCGTGTACGAGGATCGATGGCAGCCTACATCCCACGAGTGTATATACCCGTGGCTGCGCCACGGTGGTTGAGTGGTGCTTATGTACAAATTTATGTGAACTCCCCGGATAATCTAATGCGGCCGAGGGGGAGCTTCCGCGGAGGGCGTGGACCGATAACTTCATCTCGTGTTTTTTTCACTCAAATTTTGTTGTATTATTGGGTCCAGCATGTGCGCCGGCACCTAGTATCTACTGCTTTTCCGTCTGGCTCGGCAGTGTCACCTCAGACACCCGATCAACGTTTTCAAACTCAGTTCGGACTCACGCAGGAAGAGCACGCGAAGAAAACGTGCTTTTAATGGATCGTTTTGATCCGGGTTTTAGCACCGATTGCCATCAGAGAATCGCGTGGTCCCATTAGGATAGGATAGGATAGGATAGGATAGGATAGGATGAGGGGAATACTGATTTCCGCTTACCTGTCATCAACCCATTCCCAAGCTCTGCTGCAAAAATCCAATGCCCATCAAACCCGTATCCCGACGAGCGTGTGGGTCACCTGGATTGACGCTGTTCCATGTCAGCCGCCGGTCTCGAGTCTATCGTTTAACCGTGGAGTCTATTTTCTGCATCTCGAGCCTATCGTCTATGCCTCGAGCCTGTCTCGAGTCGGTATCTTCAGCCTCGACCCTCAAATTCAGCATCTCGAGTCTCGAGTCTTGAACCCCAAGTCTCGAGTCTCGAGTCTCGTGTCTTGAGTCTCCCATCGTATCCCGTGCCTCGAGTCTCTTTTCTGTCCTTTGAGTCTATCCCCCTGTGTCACATGTCCTATTATCCATGTCTCGGCTCTATTCTCTGTCTTTCGAGTCTACCATACATGTCTCGCCTGGTTGTGTTAGCTGCGCCCTCGTCTTCACATCTCTTCAATCTTTCCAAGCTCTGTCCAGGTCCACTCCATCTGTCCATCGCGAATTCCCGTCATGATATTGAGTTGATCTCCCCATCTGTCCCCCCCTCCATCCCCCTCTCCCCCTCGAATCCTGCGTCGTCCCTGTAATCGCCTGTGATGTCCCTCCGCTTGCTCCATCTTCGACTTGTGACCTCCTCGCTGATCCCCCTACCCGCAGAGGCGTTGTTTCCTTCCAAACCGGAGATGCCCTTCCCGCGCTTATCGACCACGGGTTCACCTGCACTGACCCTGGAGAGCCCGGTGACACCCGACCGACGGTTAATCGCCCCCCCACCTTCAGTGGCGTCAGCGACCTCGGTCGAGGTCCCAACGGCGTCGTTACCCTTCTCCCTGGCTTCAACTCTGGCTCTGATGACACCCTTTCCATCCTCTCTGTATATCCCTGTTAGCCTCTGGTCTCCAACCGAATCCAATCCATGTACTTACCGGGTCCCTCGACTCTCCCCCTCTTCCGAGGTCTGTATTCGTCCCTCGAAGCTCCTCCCTCTTCTCCTCGTTGTCGACTGTTACCGCTCCTGCTCGACTCCCGACTGCTTGGAGGTTCATCCCCTCGTCTTCTTGGCTGTCCAGGCGGTGGTGCCTCTGTTAGCATGCTGATGTCATCGGCTCGGGCTGTCCCTCCTCCGAACGCCGGCTTTACCCCAAGGAAGACCTCCTGCTCGCTCATCCCATGGAAGACATCATCCGAGCTTGACTCTCCCATAATGTCCTTGTCCTCGCTGCTGGAATCATCGGTGTTCTTCCGAGGCTTGTCCTGGCTGCCGAAGTAACCGTCGTTTTGAGCCTCGTCATAGTCCTCAGGCTCGTCCTCGCTGCTGGAGCAACTGTCTTTGTGAGTCTCGTCACAGTACTGCACCTCGTCCTCCTTGTCGTCGTTCTGAGGCTCGTCACAGTACTCAAGCTCGTCGTTCTGAGCCTTGTCGTCGTTCTGAAGCTCCTTGTCGTTCTGAGGATCGTCATCGCCACCGGGATGGTCATCGTTGTCGAGTTGGTCGTCGCGCCTGGGCTTGTCTTTAGGTATGAACCTGCCCTCGGTCATCGGGTCGTCCTCCTCGATCACCTCGTCCGCCGTGGCGTTTCCCTCAACCGCTCTCATCTTTCCTTTCTTAACCGATTGCAGGTGCTTCTGATGTGCCGAGGATGGACCGCCGGAATTGGTCGAACTAAGTGTTCGATTGTCGGATCCTCGATTCCTCTGCCCGTCGGGTTGCCCACGACCTCGCCCCAGCGTCTGACTCCCCCCGCCCTGGTTCCGTAGGTTCCTGTTTGTCGGTCAGAACTCACGACGTTTAAACGCATCTCAGCTTCCTACCTTGATCTCACCCCAACCCCCCCTTGTCCATCCACGTCCATGTCATCTCTTTGCCTGCTTCTCTGTTCGAATCGTCAGCGCTCGAAGCTCCAGATGCCGTCCCCCTTCTTACCATGCCGCTGGGAGATGTGCCAGACGTAACCTCCCCTTCCTTCTTTGCTTTCACGGGGTCCAGCTCAGGAAGCACGTCTGCTCCGGCTTGGTTCTTGATCTCCTCGTCTGAAAAGGTCTTGAACGTCAATTGCGAATGTCGGTAGGCCGGGAGTTTCGAAAATGGATTAGGCATGTGTTTGAACTCGGGTGCCGGCGGAAACCGAAGTAACCGCTGTTGGTCCATCGACCCTGAAGCGAACTGGTCCAAAGCTTCAGCACGAGGTCCAAGGATAAACCCCATCGTGTTGCCTACCTCCAGAAGCTCGTCGATCGCCGCCTTTGCCTCGATGGAAATCACTCGCTGTGACGGTCCATCGTTCCGGTTGTTCGATAGAGACGGACACCTCGTTAGAAAGTCGCCCAGGTTCTTTAGGTTCTTCGCATCCTCGATCATCAGCTTGTTCACTTGCTCGGCCATCTCTCCCCGATAGGGCCCCTGTAGATCTTCTACCTCGTCTTGGCACCCATCCCAATACTGGAACTTCTTTGAATGATCAAAGAGGGAAAACCCTGGCCCTTGCCACCCAATCCACAGGTTGATGTTGAGCCATAGGTCGAATCGAAGGTCCATGGTCCGCTTCGACAGCAGCGCCTTTCCCCTCGCCTCGAGCACCGCCGCTGATGACTCCTCGAGGCTAACTGCACAGATCTTTTTCAGCTGCTCGAGTTTTGGCATGTTGAGTGACGTCCATGACGTGTTCAAGAGGAGTGCCCAATGTGGACTGGCGTTGGGCGCTGTCTTTATTTTGCTCAGCTCCCCCGCCTCCCGGATAGCCTTGTGGAGCAATGTGGCCTCTTTCAGGACGTCAGACGCCTTCGACCGCCCATCCATCTCTGATTTTGACTGGGGGGGGATACACCCGATGATCTCTCCAGAGATCGTGCTAAAATGTGTCGTGTGGGCCATGATGATTCTCGAAACCTTCAAATCAACTCGGTCAGAATGCGCTCAAAGGATGACTCTCGAGGACCAACCGTGAGCATTAGCCGATCTCCGCCCCTTTTGTCGAGGGGGCACATCTTGCCCAGTTTGATCGCGATGACGTCAGACCATACGTGAGCGGACTGGTCCTGCCCTTTGATTTCCATGATATGGCTTGCGAGGCCATCGAACCAACGGGCGACCTTGGGCAAGGTTAGGCGTGACGACGTCAGCATGAAAAGGAAAAATGCTTCGGACCTCGACGATGATGTTTTCGTCCGCAAGGACAAACTTCTTTAGATCGTCCAGCATGGAAACCGTAGCGAGTGGGAGGCAGAGCCGACCATCTGCGATGGCAAAGACGGTCTTCAGGTCGATTCCCGCACCTCTGACCCCATGCCTGTGTGGATCTCCTTCTTCGTGCGAGCCCTTGGCATCCAGTCTGAGCAAAGTCTCCTCTAGTTCCTTCTCGACCTTCGCGATATACTCTGTGAGTCGGTCCTTGCATCGGTCGTCCCCAATGACGTTGAAGCACTGGAGCAGCGTGACCCCGTCGTCTTCCTGGAAGTGTTGCCGGTAGATTTTGTCCAGTCTTTTCATCAGGTCGCTGTCAACATGAACATAGGAATGATAGGAGTCGAAATCCGTAGTGATCCCAGCTTTTCTGGTGGACTTGATAACTCTGTCTGTCACCCGAAAGGTCTGGTCTATCGTTTCGTTGAATTTGTGTGCGTCCTGTCCCGCCACTGTAGTGGTCATGAGAAGGTGTGTTTCCTTACGCTCGAGGAGTTGGGTTTCTCTTACCTACAAGCCCACCGAGTAGGCTTAACCGGCCATTGATGTAAACCTTGTTCGATGTTGTTTTGAACCCGCTTCGTTTCTCCTTCCACTCCTGCAGGAGTTTGTCCTTTGCTACCGTCCACTTCCTATTGGTCTTCATGGCGTCGGTTAGAGCCCCCTTATCCTTATTTCTGGGGGGCGCTGGTGCGAACAAGGTGGTCGTCCTCTTTATCATGTGGGTGGCAATGGTGGTGAGGATCTGCTCGAGGTGATGTGAGTTGATCTCTGCGGTTGAATGAACTTTGGTAGATTCGCTCACCCGGAAGGCAGGATGTTTCGAAGCTTCCTTTATGTCGCTGGCCCTTGTGACCCAAGACGCGAACAGTGCCTCTGAGAGCCTTACCGCCTCTGTGGACATCGTCCAGACGCTCTCTCTACCGGTAACGGCTTGGACCGCCCTGTTGTCGTTGGCGAGGAGGCTCCAATGGTCCCTCCCCTTGGGTTCGTGATGGTTCCTTTTGAGGATGTCGAACAGCCTATCATTGGCGGTCCTCGTGGCCCTGGGTTCGGTGGTGTTCTCCGTAAGGAACCTGAGGAGGACTTCGGGGTCAGAAGGTGTGATCTTTGTCCCGAATCTTTTGAGCTCGTCTGTGCGTTCCGTTTTGATTAGCTAAGTTCATCGTGGAGGATCCAGACTCACCGATGTCATAAAACCGAACTGGCCATGATCTTATCATCGCCAGGGTCCCCTTTATGAACTTGATCTCGGCTTTAAGGACTCGGATCGTCTCTTCATCGCGTCGGCGGATGCTGTTGCCGTCTTCATCCTCCTCGATGGCTTGGCTTTTGACGGTGTCCAGGCGATCCTCGAGGTCGACTAACACTGATGTCGAGTCTTCGATGGCCTTCCTGGCGGCAGCAACTCGATGGTACCCGGCGAGGACGAAGGGGGTGATCTTGGTAACACGGATCTTTACGTCCGATAGGATGGGGGTGTGTTGTATGACGTCGTAAGACTCGGTCAAAGTATCGGTGTCGATCTCGCTTCGCCGGATGGCTACGGTCAGAGGGTTTGAGGCCGATCGGTTGTCCCTCGTTTGGAGCATCCTGCAGATCCTGTTGATAAGATCGTTCTGTCGCTGTCTGGTTGGGTTGAACCTCCGCGTCTCTAGATAGATATGGGGGCCCTCAATGTCGATCTTTCCGATCCCCAAAAACGCCCGCTGGGATTCCCGTGTAAGACGAGCCTCTCGTTCGATTTCATCCTGCGTCAAGTGGGCCATCTCGACCCTCTTCGTCGAAGCCTTAAGATATCCTTATCAGCGGGGTCCGCTGAGATTATCGAGATCGGCTTCTCACCTGGTTCGCTTTGTCCCGCTTTGTCGTTCCTGCCATGGTGAATGTGGTTCGATGGCAAGGGATTGAGGGAAGATGGACCTCGATTGTCACGACCCCCCGATCCTTTTCTCCGATGACCCCCCATTCGGTTTTATTTGGACGTAAGGATCTCGATCTTCCTTTGATTCACACTGGTTACACGCACGTGCTTCCGGGTTACTCGATGCAAGGTAATCGATGCACAGTGAGCTCCTGCTACCTTCGAAGATTGACTCTCATCCCCCTCTCGAGTCTTAGGTCCCAGTCATCTCGAGAATCTATTATCACTCGGTCTCTAGAGCTCTAGCTAAGTCCCTCCACTTCTCTTCTCCCTCGTCGAGCTCCTCTCTCCTGCCTCGAGCACTCGTCGAGACTCACCCCCCTCCTTGTAGAATACACCCCGAAGCCACCTCAACAGACCGCTTGCACAACCGAGAATCCCACCTTCGCCCACTTGCCCTGCACCTCAAACCCACTGTACGCACTCGCACCAGGGAGTGGTATTTACTGCCGCGGTTGTCTGTATTTTTTGCAATACCAAATCCACACCGCATGGAGGTTATACGACGTCCTCGTACTGTTCTGTTCTGCAAGCCACTTTGTCCATGCCAGCTTCTTATTGTCATGGGCCAGCTTCGTATCGCCATGGGCCAGCTTCATATCGCCGTGGGGGAGTGCGCAACTGAGCTCTTCTGCCATCTTGAGGAACATCTTCTTGTTGTGCCAGATAGACCATGCCGTACCTGTGATCATGTCAGACCACGGGCAGTCCACCATGTCGTGTCCCGATCCTCGTTCCTTTATCGCTGCTTGTGGCAGCGCGCATGCATAGCACCAATATCCTATGCTGCCATCATATGCCCAGGTTTTCTTCCCCAGGAGGTTAACAGAGTATGATGATGATTTGAGCTGACCCTCTCACCTTTGATGGTTTGTTCCAGTCGTAAAAGGAGACGAAGTGTTCTCCGACAGTGCATTCCTTCCAGGTTTTATGCTGCCCTCCTGTACGCTTGCTACCTCCAGATTCTGCATGGCAGATGGCACAGTCTGGAGAGAAATCCTCGAGCAGTCGGATACACTCCAGGGCCGTCTGTGTTCTGGCATGCATTAAGCCCATCTGGATCAGGGAATGCTTGATTACCGCCGGCGAGGCCAGTTGAGGCACAAGAGACGCCATCTCCAGCTGCGTGGGTTTGAAGCCCATTCCCATCAGTGGATTTGCAGAGAGCTTCTGGAGGGTATTCTTCTCGTCGTAATTTGTCCGATTGATTTGACTCCAGACTGCCATAAGATGATGTCTTGGGTTGCACATGTCACAGGGGATGGCGCCAGGTATGGAGTGACACTCGACCTTGTCTCTGTCCATGCACGAGGAAATTCCCAACCTCCTGCACTTGCCCACTGCGTTGGTCCAATCGACCATCTCTTGCCTACATGACAGGTCTTCCACGTCGTTCCTCGAGGGTGGGAATGGAATTCCCGAATCCAACACCACGACAGCCGAGGTCTCCCCGTTCCTTCCTGCCCGTCCAGCACCCTGTACAAAGTCAAACATGCTGAAGGGTGTAGCCACGAACAACACGAAATGGACGTTGTGGTAGTCCACACCTTGTATGAGCGAAGTTGTTCCAACGATCCAGCCCCCAGACCGACCGTTCTTCCAGTCATCGAACGCTGAAGCTCTGATCCCTTCATCCGTAACATCAGCGTTGATGAACGCCATCTGTGGGAACAGCTCGACAATTGACTGTCCCATCTCCTTGCTGCGGACGAAGATGATCCCCCGTTTCTGACCACTAAGGTACAAGCGAGAGGATAGGATGATGAAGGCGACGGCGTGATGTAGCAGTTTTTTGCTGTTGGATCGGAAGATGATGTATTGGTGCTCGAGGCGGTTCGTGTCGGTTCGGATCATTTCGTGCTCATCGGGAATTCGGAGGACCTCCTTTAGCTTGTTCTCGAGGCGAATGGGGAGCGTGGCGGTCAAGAATGTGACGGGGACCTTGGTCGTCATGAGGAGCTCGACGGACTGCATCACTTCTCGGAAGTCCCAGCTGGTGAGTACCGTATGTACCTCGTCGATGACGATCGAACCAATTTTTGTGTGGTTTGCTCGTATCCAGCTAGCTCTGATGTCAGTTATGCTCTAGGGGATCAAAGATGTTCACTCACTCCAAGATCGGATTCGAGAGAAGCGTCTCGAGGGCCATGAGGATCAGCCTCGTGTTGTTGTCATTAAGCAACCTGCCGGATGTGGCGGTCCAGTGTTCGAAGGCCACTCCTCGGTTTTCGCAGTTCTGTTTGGCCTGGGCGGTTATGACCTTGAACGGAAATGCGGCGATGGTCAATAGACCACTACAGAGGGGAGGGAGTTCGTATGCCAATGACTTTCCACCTCCTGTGGGAAGGACGGCGATGGTGTGCTTTCCCGACAGCACGGAGGTTACAAGCTTTCTCTGCGCAGGCGTCTTGAAACTCGCCTGTGGTTCCCTTCGAAGGATCCGAAGCTTTTCGAGGACAAGATCTGGTTTTTCGACGGGATGGTCTGAGGCTTGGAGAGTCGTCTGTTGGGCAGCTTGGTTGTGTTCGAGCCGGAGATCAACATGTTCCGTCGCTTGCTCAGGTTCGAGGTGCATGGATGAGAGGCAGGCAATTATGGTAGGTTCCACTTCGCCAGCGTCTGGAACCGGTAGGTCGACAGGTAAAATGGCTGAGGAGCTGAGCTGAGTCGGTGGCTGGTGGTCCGCATTTTCTGTTTCCTCTGCCTCGAGGTTGGTGTCTCGACTGTGACTGGGGACAACCATGGAGACATCTGTAGCCTCTTCAGAATGGGTTGGGGGGATACCAAGATTGTGGTGGATGAACGCGCTCGAATACGGATCTGTGTGGTCACTGGCATTCTCACCTGGCCGTCTCTTTGACCGCGACTGCTCGCCGGATGACAGATGCCGCTTGACTCGTCTGGGATCTTCTGGGACCATTGGGGTGGGCAGAGAGGGTTCAGGAGAACTTCGAGTGGGTAGAGCTTTTCTGAGCCTCATTTGAGGTGGTTCTTCTGGGGCCATCGGGGTGGGTAGAGAGGGTTTAGGAGAGCTTCGAGTGGGTAGAGCTTTTATGGGCCTGATTTGAGGTGGTTCTTGTGCTTCGGGAGTACCCTGTTGGTTCTGGAGTGGAAGGTTAGAAGCTTCCAAGTGATCCATCTGAGCTCTGAGCTGATACTCCATCGCGTCCGCATTTGCGGCCCGGAGCTCCTTGCTCAGGAACGGCTTCAGGTCCTCCATGACCGACTTGTGGCTCAAAGCTGTGAGCTCCTGTATGAGAGGCAAAAGTGCCGCAACCGTTGCCGACGGTTCTCCGGACTTTGCGGTCGAGATCACCGAGCCCAGACGACGGGCAAGCTGTCGCCTCACTCGAAGGGGAATGAGGGGGAGGTTTTGCTCTCCTAAGCCGATGGCATCGTGGTAAGAGTCGCACCAATCCTGGACGTCCATGAGGTAGTTTGTTGTCTGACCCTCAGGCTGCGCGTATTCGACGGCATAGTGCTTGTCTGCCGTCTTCGAGGAGTGGGAGGAGATCAAGTCGCCGATGTTGTTCCCCCTTTCGACCCTGAGCTCCTCGACATAAGCCCTTTGGAAGGCTATGAGGATATGCCTCAGGATCTGGAGGCTGAGAGGTACCCCGACGTGCTTCCTGGTCAGCTTTTCGAGGGTGGAGGAAAGCTGGTTCGAGGTCATCCTCTCGCCGCGCCTAACATACATGAAAAGGTTATACTGTTCGACCTTTGCCTCGTCCTCGTACAGATGCTTGGCCACGAGCGTTTCAAGGGGCCGAATAACCAGGAGGTAATAGCAGATGGCGTCGGTTAGGCTCTTGGGGAAGTAACAGACGTTGAAGGGATCAATCCCCTTCGAATTCGTGTCTTTCGAATGACGCCTAATCGCCACCATCTGTCCAAAGCACAGATAAAGGGTCCGAGGTTGTATTCCATTCCTGATCTGGTCCCGAACGACGTCCTCCCCTCGAAGGGGTGGGCCAGAACCCATGTGAACGAGCGCGATGATCAGGTCGATGATCTTGCTGGTCTTCTCCATGAACTCCGTGCAGGCAGCTTTGTTCCAGGTTAAACTCCCATCTTCGTTAACCCAAGTCAAGTTCCATTGGCCCTCGCGGACCATCGCTTGCATCAGAGCGTGCTCCCGTGGCTCTGTGTAGGACGAGTGCATCCAGGACTTTCCCCGTTCCATCGAGGACAGATCGTCCACGTGTTTTTCCGGAATGCTGTACTTGACTGGGTTTCCACCTGAGAGGCCGTGCATCTTCTTGTTGAGGCTGCTGAGCATTGATTGTACTCCTGAGACGAGGGCCTTGATCCTGACCTGGCTTCCTCTGACTTGGACAACGTCGAGTTCACGGTTCCAGATGGTCGTTGGAGCGATGGTCTGGTTGTATGCGATGCTCGAGGCGAGGTGCTGGAGTTGAACCAGGTCGTCAAAGACAGAGACTCGGCCTTCCGAGAGGTGCACCGGGCAGTAAATTTCAAGCGCTCTGTGCGAAACGGTGAGTCGACGCTCAAGGAAAGGGAAACAAGGAATTCGATGGTGCTCACTCGAGGATAGAGCCCACTTCCTTTGCTTCAAACAGCTTATTGGCCTGGTAGAGGGCAATGCACCTCAGCAGATACGACCAGTTGGCCAAGGTGTGGGTCAGTTGAGCGGCGGATTTAAAGGTATCGTCGCCGTTGTAACCATAGCATGCCATATACACCTGGACCGGACAGGTGAACTTTACATCGTAGGCGGTCTTGATGCTGCCGGTGACGGAGGAGAAGAGAAAGTCCTGGAGGCTCGAAAGGAGGCCCTCAGGCACCGAGGGCTCATTCGTGGAAGCTGAGTCGTTGGTCTTCGACCGGTTGATCTTGGCTGGGCGTTTCGGGAGGAGTTCGGAATAGTCGCTGAGGTCTTTGTAGAACTTTTCAGCGAGGGGTTTGAGTTCCTCTGAAAGAGGAATTTTGCACTGGTGGGCTTTTCGATGTATGCTTCGAAGTCCTGCAGCCAGAAATTTGATCATGGTGGAAAGGTAGTTGGTTTCCGTCGTAGTCAGCTCGACCCAATCCCAGCGTTTCCTTCCCCTGTGGAATGATCAGCGTTGAGCCTATTCCTCCGAAAGCCTTTGAGGCGCTCACATGGGACATTCAGCCAAGATTCGACGAACATAGTCACCTGAACCCTCGTGAAGAACAAACTTCACCTTATCCAACCAAGCATTGCAGACGTTTGACAACCCTCGCAAGACTTCTTCAACCTTCTGGTCCATGCCAACCGCCATTTTCGTAACGCTGGTCGAAGGGGAGCTGATGAGGCTGACTATGTCCAATCTATCGGCTCTATACGGCTCCAAGAAGACGTTCCATTTGGTGGCTCGAAGCAAGCTTGGTAGCTCTGCATTTTTGATGGGTTCCGGACGGTATGCATCAGAGGGCTTGGAGGCCGTCTGTCTGATGAACGTCGAATAAGGGTCCTGAGAACCACCCAGCTTGGTTCCCGGGCTCAGTCCGGTGCTGACTCGGAAAAAGTGCCTGAGGTTCCCTGCGAACAACGTTTGATAGTCGCAAGGGTAATTCTCCAGAGGCAGGGTGTCAAGATGACCACGATTGCCCTGGTGCTCGGTCCAGATGTGAGTCTCCAGCGAGCTTGTCTGCCCATAAGTGTGGAGGCATTGTAGCCCCGTCGTTTCATCGGCTACAGGGCAGTAAAAGCCCCTCTCGACCTTGATTCCCGGTACTGGAGCTCGGCTGTCAGGTTGCACCTTAACCTCAGAGGGAACAGCGAATTTGAAGGTCGAGAGGGAATTTTTGAGCTCGTCTCGACTGCCACGAAGGAACTTCTCCATGGTTCTGCCCTTTCTTAAGTGCTTGTTGTTGAAGTGCGTTTCCACTGCTTTCGGCCCGGGTGGGATGGCCTGTTCACATGTCATGCAGACCAATACCTTCAGCTCGGTGTTCACTTTGAACCCCAGCTGTTCGAGAAACAACACGGCAGATTGTTTGGGGTCTGAAACCGCCCAGTCAGAATGAGGAGAGAACTCAGGCAAGTGGGCAACGTTTGGTTACCTGACGGGTTTGTCGAAGTTTGGACAACAGGACCTTGTCCATCATTATGGTCGAGGTCCTGATCTGAATTTTGTCAGGCTCGTCATGAAGCGGCTTCGAGGATGTACTGACCAGAAGGAAAAACCCGACAATCAACATCGCCCTCCGGTGCCGGCGAAGTGCCAACGTCCATTTCTTCTTCCTCTGAGTGGCTCGAGGCTGTGATGAGGACAGAACGGTGAGCGCACTGGGGAAGAACGGAACCCCCACGCTACAAGGCATCTAAAACTCACTGTCGTTGGAACCAAACTGCCCATGGTTTTCATGCTCGACGAACATCTCCGCTTGTCTGGAGCTTTCAAGATGGCTTTGTATCTGTGGGGGGGATCGATGTTCGTCGGACATCTCCACATCTGGTGGATCTTCAGACATGGGAGTTTGGCCCGAAGGTGATAAAGGGTCAAAGATATTCTCGACCCCACCTCCGGGTACACGGACGTCCTGAAAATGTTGGCTGGACGTGCTTCCGTGCGTTGCTGCGTGGGACAAGAGAGCAGGCGTCACAATGTGTTCAGCCTTGTTGAACTGGGGATCTGGGGTCACCACATACTTAGGCGATCTCTTTGGCTGAGAGACTCTTGGCTCAGAGTTTCTGCCTCTCGACTGAGGGCTTGTGCAGCATCTATGACGTGCTGTTCCAGAGCCTCCATACTGATGGGAAGAGCCTTTTGGAAAGATCAGCAGGTTGACCTAAGTAACGGAATTATACCACAAACACGGTGTCCGTCGACCATGTGTTTCTTGATGGCTGCCGCCGTTCTTGAGCTCTTCTGGCAGCACTGTGCCTTGAATGTGGAATCCCGCCCGACCGCAACGACTCGTGTTCAAAATGAGCAACGAGATGTTCCTTTTCCAGATCAGGACCGCCTGCTCACCAGTTTCATCGATAAGAAAGCCTTGAACCTCGTAAGCTCTGAGATGAATTTTGAAATCGTCCTCAGTCCCAAAATGGCGCCCGCAAGAGGGACAACGGAGGTTTGACATGTCTCTCGAAGGGTAGGTAGGGCAGAGATGAGCAGATGATGGGTGGGGATGTTCGACGTGGCAAAGATTGGATAACCCCTGTTCGAGGAAAGTTACGTACTGTAGCCTCGTAGACGGCACGTGCACCGGGATGGACGTAAGGACGGTACAACATTTTATGGAAATTACCTGAAGTTCAAGGGGACTCTGTCGAGTTTGAAGACACCTCGAAGCTAGAGGTATAAGATCGTCGAGGGTGGGGGGAGCTCGAGGCCTGGAC
>Ga0307517_10009864_pt1 | contig 13458 bp, 18 predicted proteins | sample 23_EM_MG_FD_194515 | JGI IMG/M metagenome (GOLD analysis project Ga0307517, IMG submission 194515) | Populus trichocarpa ectomycorrhiza microbial communities from riparian zone in the Pacific Northwest, United States - 23_EM | ecosystem: Host-associated > Plants > Roots > Unclassified | place...
AGAGGGGAATACAGCAGTCGAGCGAGGAAAAGAAGAGGAGACGACTGGAATCGTTCAAAGACCGTTGGAGGACGTCGATTCAGCAGTGCGTCCATGGAAGGCGACTGCGCCTGGCAAGTTATATATATATGATGATCTATTTATGTAACGGAAACTACAAAAACTCGTCCACATACCTGCGTGTCCTTTCCTGAGGTTTGTCCTAAGACAAACATAGAAGGCAGTACCACACTGATCCAGTATCATATTCCTCGCTTGTGCCATTATCTCCGCATAGGGCAGCTCAAGGCTCGCATAAACAGTGTATCAAATTGGCTTTCAAGCCCATTGAGGACTGGGTGGCCACGGATATTAAGGCAGTAACATTGCCCCTCGCTCTCGTTCGCCTCGGCATAACTCTTCCAAACTTCTCGCCCTTCTTCCCCTCATTCTGGACGCACAGCTTTTGCGCACGCCAGCTCGCAGTGAGGACCCGTAGCCTTTCCGAAGGCTGAAGATGCAGCAAGATCCATAAGAATCACTACATACCACGGTTTGCGACGACTACCACCGTTCCGCGGGACTATAAAAGGGGCAGTCAATGAATGAGCGAGCGCCGATGCAGCAGCAGTAGATCTGGCCTTTGATTGCCAGGATGACTGGTTGATTATGCGCACACTGAAAGGCGGCGCCCGGGCCAGTGGACCACGCATTGAGGAGCAATGACTCAGTGACCTCGCCAATGGACAGAGGCAACTGGATGTGTGAAATTTATCCAGACCGAGGATGCCTCACGAAGTAACTTGTCGCGATCGTTGGGTTGCTGGTCAGGGAGGCCAAGAGTATCCTCTAACAGAGTTTGGAGGAACTCATGGCAACTCAACAGGCTGGACCTTGAGCTGTCTTCTAACTGGGTCAAGATTGGCGCATCCTTTTCCGTCTGGAGTTGCCTTGTCGCGGACCCGCAACGACAGAAGCCGACTTGACAGGGCGCTCGGATGCCTCCCCGACACATATCTCAAGGCCTACTCGTAGCGCAAAAGCTACGAACACATTATCGGGTCGAAAACCGAGAAAAGCTTTTTAAAAGCTACACCCCATACTTCATCATCTGTAAGCGTCGACCAGTACTAAAGCAAGCAATCAGTTAGGTGAAATTGGGAGAGCAGAGGTGTGCTACTAACCGGACGGCCATAGAGCTTGAGATGTTGCATAGGATGCACGTCGGTTGGGAGTTTTTTCTCATCAACGGGTACAAAAATATCCTTCTGAGACATCTGGTTGAATCCAACGTACGGCCAAGCGGGCAATGACCTGTAAACTTTCTCGAACCTATCCGAAGGGGTTTCTTTTCCCAACGGAGACATATCGATTACTGACGAGTTGGTATCCAGGAGAAGGAACCAGACAGGCACTTCGGACACGAAGTCATCTAATGCGATGAGCGACGTAGGTCCCGATAAGGATACGGTGCTGTTCAACCCTGAACACTCATCGCCTGCGAGTAGGAACCATTTTACATGAGAATCTGGGAAAGCTTTTCAAAGGATGGACGGCAAAGCATCACGAAGAGTCTCTTGTGCCAGACCGGGGCGGAATCGAGGGAGGTGGCGTCGCCAGCGATATCTATAAACAGATCGAGGGGTCGATCCCAAACGTAGCAGATACCAATCAAGAAAGCGCCCCGAGAAAGAGGGATATAGGTGACTTTAACCAGAGCCCAAGTATCAGGGCGCTGAGTGGCACCAAAGGATGCAAGTACCATGGCGTAGGAGGTTCTGCGGATGATGCAGTATCGGAACGAGATTCAGACGATGAATACATTCTTGGTTCCATTCGGCGGGCCAAGTGTACAACCAAGGTTGGAAGAAAAGAATCGAAGAGCGGTCTAGAGGGGTCAAGCGCCTTGGTTCTGCCCTCAAAGTGAAGACGACTGTCATGGAGCATCCGTCACTCCAACGACCCCCCCCTACAATAAGGGAAAAATAGACCAGCTATCTCACCTTCTTTCAGGAGGAGAGCAGAGAAACAAAAGTTAGAAGAAGACCCGACAGATGAAGCTGCCCATGGCAAATACACCTATAACGGAACCAGAAGCAGCCGGGAGAGAGAGTTAGGTAATTACGATCGCCGACCTCGGGCGGCATGCAGCATGGCACGACCCAATTAGGATCCACGGACAACGAAGTGGGTGCAACCAACGTCGTCGCTAAAGATGATGTGCCAGCACCCGCGAACTCGAGATTATTCGACGATTCTGACGTGGTCCTCCTGGAAGCCGATCTGTGCGCAGGAGCAAGACTGAAATGAAGAGGCCAGAAGGCAGAGGAGATTCGTCTGCGACCTGCGATATTCATATCAGCACCAAAAACGGCATCAAGGAGAATTGACTGGGTGATAGAACAGTATCGCGCCAACCTGGATGCAACCTGGATGACTGTACAGTAGTAGATACTCGAACATGTGATGTAGGATTATTCCGTTGACAATTCAAACTCCGCGTTGATTGGCGTACAACACCCTACCTTCCACATTGCCAACTCGCCATGCGCTGGATCTTGAAATAGTAAGGTTCACTGACTTTTAAGTATTTGGTGTTCTCGTAGACTTCGCGTGAAATGCCCAAGTAAGGTGTCATAACCATCTCTTAGTGTCAACGCGTTAAAACTGCATTTGATTAGGCGACAACCCTTTACCGAGGACGAAGATCACCACCTCGTCGAGTTCATCGCTAAGAACAACCCCGATTTGCCAGGCAGAAGTGGGAATAAACTGTATCAAACTCTGGTGGAAAATGTGGGTGTTGATGTTATGTCATACATACAGTCTCTAAACCTCGTTCAGTCAAAACGATGGCCGTGGTCAAAGACACACCCATGGCAGTCCTGGCGTGAACGATATATAAAGAATTCAGTGTGGTTTGACCGGAGGATCAGATCCTACCTGAAAAAACAAAAGGCCGCATCTAGTCCGAAAAAGGTATGACATGGATGAATATTCTGCTGTTGGTTTCTGATTTCTTGGTAGGTCTCAAACGAGGAGGAGGCTACCAATCAGGCTGAAGAACGGGTTGCGAAACGCAAAGGGTCCTCCAAAGCAGCTGAGACTGATATCGGCGAACGCAAACGAACGGAGGTGAATCAGCTGCCTTCCACGAGTGTCGATGGTGGAGACCCGACCGGCGACAATGTAATAGCATCTAAGGTTACAGGTGATGCGTCTACGGACTCTGGCTACGCGTCAATGACCAAGAAGGCTCCAGATGAGTCGGAGAAGAACCCGAGCCATACTCACACAACCGAAACAAAACTTCATAAACGATCTGGAGCCAATGCCCGTGTCCCCTCAAGTTCGGGCTATCAGTCGACTGCCAAGCTCCCCAGGCCCCTTCATCAGGAAGGAGATAACATTAGTCAAACTGAGGAACCAGCAGAAGAGGAAGAACGAGGAATTGCCAAGGAACGCACTGGAGAGGATGATTATGTACATGAGCTGTTTGGCTCATTCGTTGAGGATGAAGATGTCACCAAGTAGGTTATTCCCTTCTGGTCCACGCTTCCTACCCTTAACAACTTTTAGTCCTCCTGCATCATCGGCTCCTACTTTTCCTACAACCGAAATAACATATCCCGATGTTCGAAATGTTCCCCCTCCTGTTATTCCCGAAGAGCAGCCTCATGTACCTGACTCTGTCGAGCTCAGGGGACAATCTCAAGAACCATCCCGTCCTAAAACAGGGTCAATTCACCTTCCAACCCCTGACCCTCCATCTTCATCTCCAATGGTTCATCGTCCCGTGGGACCTCTACAGGGCAAAAAGCGGCTATTGAAACGCAAAGTTCAAGAGGACCCTTTTATTGATAGCTCACCTACACCACTATCTCCGACTCCTCTCGTAACGAGGAAAGTCGTTGAGTGGAATGAAGTCCCCTTTCAAAATCCTCGTCTTCAAACACGAAATCCTGTGGAAAGCGTCTGGCCACCGACCCGTAAGCGTAAGGAATGTGAAGGACCCAAAAATTCCACCGAATCCCACACACCCACGACAAGAGCAATAATTGGCTGCAAACAAGTTAAAGTCGTTGCCTCATCTTCGAAAGTTAAACTTCCCCCATCGACCGTCTATCGACCAGACAACCTGATAGGGACTGCATTGCAGGTGTCCTCACAGGTGCCCGTTCCCATGCCTGAAGGTGCGGCTTTTTTGAAGCCCGCCATACGTCCGTACGAAGGAACCAAAACCAGTGAGCGTAGCCGGGCAGTGGTCACCGAACAACCTCCAACCAAAAGGCAGAAGCTCGGGCACCCGGCAGTTACACATCAAGAGTCGTCCCACAGCACGCTTGCACTCGTTTCTACGTCAACTCCTGCCACTCAACAACGCAATCACCGCGTCAACGACGAAAGGCCCGCAGCACGTCATATAGATTTACGCGAGAGTCTCAAGAAGCGACGCCTCTCTGGGAAGGGCTCACTTCGTAGTTCCCGTGGATCCACCATCTCGAACAAAAATTCTATCCCGAACCACACCAACCGACGTGACTCTGCGGCCTCTTCTGCTTCTCGTCATGGTGTTTCCAATGATGGGGATTCAGAACTCCTCTCTCTATTTGAACGAGACTTATCAGAGCTTGGCGAGCAGTATGGATTTGCATTGCGAGTTGTGAAACAGACGTATTTGCAGTTTGGAACGTTAGAGAAGACGGTGGTCGCTCTGCGAGCTTTGAATGCAATTATGAAGGGTGCGCAAGACAGGTTGTACGAAGAAATGCAGCGCCTTGGGAATAAACAAGACCATGATGATACCAACGAAAACGATTCAATTCCGGATGGTCTAATTCCGAAAGGTGTTTCAGGAGGGAAAGAAAAGGGTAAGGAAGTGGGGGAACGAGAACACCATGGGGCCTCATCTAACAAACGGCACAGACAATCTCATAACTATAAACATCTAACCACCGATGTTGAAGACCAGTCGGAGTATTCGCCCCCCTCAAAGATCCATGCTGACCGGTATACAAAGTCGCAACATGAAGGACGCGAAGAGGATGCTTCATTTGCTGCTTCGGGGGGTGGCAGGTTTGCCATGCACTTAAGGAACGGAAGCCAAGAAGAAGGAGTTTCAGATGGGCAAGAATTCCCGCGTCATGCCACGACGATTAGGAGGGGGTTGGAACCTTCGTCGCCTTTGGATCCGGTTCGTGAGCGTTCACCAACCTCAGATGAGGAAGAGTCTGTTCCACAACGTGAAACTGTGGAGAGGCATGGGGAAGAAGATGACGATGACGACATTGAGGTCGCCATGCGTGATGGATTGGATGTTTCTCCTGACGAATGCGAAGTCCGCGATCCGACGCCTGAAGTTAAGCAAGTTGATGATGGTGAACTCGTATTGAAGGCGGAACACAAGAGGCTTTGTTCTGAGGTGACGTTGGGGAACCAAAACGTTTTGAGAGCATTTGAAGAGAGACAAGACAGCAATCTTTGGGGAAAGGAGCACGGGGATTGGGTCACCCAGATGTTTTCGTCTCTGGAAGAGGCCCAGAAGTTGAGAAGGCAAATGAAGACAGAGGAAGGGGAGGAGTATGAACCAGATGAGAGTATACTTTCCTGAAACGTGGTCTCTTGGAGTAGCTTATTTTTTAACTCTCTCGATTCATCGAACAGTTGGGTCAATGGCTGATGTTTATTATACTTCTTATTGGCAAGGTTTCTCTTTTCTTATCTTCTCGGAATTTCACATGGAATCTCTAAAATTCACCATAGCCGCTTGCACCACTTGGATAACAGATATAGTTGCGTCCATCAAGCTGTGTGGGCGAAGAACGGTGAAGCGTAATATAGAGCTTAAGCTTGAATGGACATAATACCTAGGACCTTTCCTTTTGAAGGTTACAAGGTCCCGACACTGAAAATTATTTGTTACACATGACCAAAAATTTGACAAAAGGAACTTCAATTTAGTCCATTTCGAGTGGTGAGTGAAAGTCGAGGCATTTCGTCCCGAAGGAATGGTTTGCTTTCATCACAGATCTAGAAGTGGAGATATGAGGCGTCCTTCGATTATCTATAAAACAGTGCTCACCGTCAGCTCGATTTGAAGTTGCTCAACCCACTTCCGAGGTACCCCTCACCACACAAAAAACATATTCGCATATCGGTAGACTCATTCCTGACCTCACGTATCTCCCGCTGATTATCCTTAGTTTCTGCCCCCATGTCCCCGCAATTGATTCAGCATCGTTGTGGCGGGTGGCTGCCTAAGGACCATAAAGTCCTCCACAATTGGCTCCAGAAGCGCATCAGCAAAGTCAAGGGCAAATCCTTGCACAACGTCCACCCCGTCATCAAGGAGTTCCAACACCTTATCGAGTCCGACTCGAATCTGTACATGGGTTTCCATCAGATGTTCGAGCAAGTCCCCACCAAGCCTCCCTATGATAAGGACCCTACTGGTGAACGTCAGGTAATTCCGTCAAGTCCAACTGCAAAACTATACTCACCATAAGATAGGTCCGGGATTACAAGACGATGTTGTTGCTCTTCAACCACATCCTCACTGAAGCACCTGACTACGAGCAGAACGACCTTGTTGGGTTCCCCATTAATGCCATCCTGGACTGGCCCATGGGCACTCAAGCTGGATTCCGCGTCTTCGTGGACTCCCGTGTCAACCAGCAGTTCAAAAAGATGTTTAACGTGTGGTCCAAATTCCTCACATCGTCCGAATCGACATACATCCTCACCGCCGCAGACAATGGCTGGTTCGGTCCCTATGCTTCCGAAGCGATTCCCAACTTCGACACCACATTCAAATCCGATCCACAGGCACCACACCACGGCTTCACCTCATGGGACAATTTCTTCACTCGAGAATTCCAGGACGGCGTTCGTCCCATCGAGTTCCCTGATAACAACGCGACTATCAATAGCGCCTGCGAGTCTACCGTCTATAACATTGCTCGCGATATCAAGATTCGAGATTATTTCTGGTTGAAAGAACAACCTTACTCCCTCATCGACATGTTCGACCACGATCCGCTCACCGAAAAGTTCGTGGGTGGGTCGATCTACCAAGCCTTCCTTAGCGCAACCTCCTACCACCGTTGGCACAGTCCTGTCAATGGTAAGATCCTGAGATTCGTCAACATTCCTGGGACGTACTACGCCGAATCCCCTTTTATGGGATTCAACCAACCAGGTGGACCCGACCCGTCCGCTCCCAACGATTCTCAGGCATTCATCACGTCTATCGCTGCTCGAGCCCTCATCTTCATCGAATCTGATAACCCCAAGATCGGTCTTATGGCCTTTTTGGCGGTGGGGATGGCCGAAGTGTCGACCTGCGAGGTCACAGTTTCTCATGGGCAGGTTGTGAGGAAAGGAGAACAGTTGGGGATGTTCCACTTTGGAGGGTCTACTCACTGCTTGATTTTCCGTCCTGAAACACCTGTCGTCTTCTCTGATGACTACCCCAACGGAACTCAGGTCCTTCTGGGTGCTGCGTTCGCAACCGTTCAGTAAGTACCGATGCCAGTATTGGTAATATCTGGTCAGTGGAGAGTTCGTTTGTGTCTGGAAATTATGATCTTGGAGTTTGATAAATGAAGTGGACAGTATTCCGACTGAATGAAATACTTATGAAACCAACTTGGACTCCGAAAGTTATAGCTGCGAAAAATTTCAGTTGTAATGATACAAGAGTGACACCCGGAGAACACACCATAATAATTAGATCCAGCCAATAAACATCACCACGATGATCATTAATCTTGCAGTTGTCGTTACAACCATCTGGGGGCCGCCATTTCTTCTCTTGCACAGGATCGTCGTTTGCTCTCGGAGTGACGAGGATGTAGCGGACCTCCACGACGGAACCCGAGGCAGTGCGCTTGACGCCAGCCTTTTGAGCTTTCCGAGGCGGTGGTGTATCCAGGATCTGTTTCTTCAACGCAGCAACAATTTTGCGGATCACCTGATAACCCAAAGCCGAATCTCCTTGTGTTTGGAATGAGGACATCAGAACCCAGGGAATGGCCGAATTCCTCGAATGATCGAACTCGACGGTAAAGGCATCGAAAAACAGGTAATCCAGTGGACTGGGAAGGTAATAGTCGCGGGAAACTCAGTGGCGATGAAGAAGTTGAGAAGGCTGCGTTCGATTTTGGCAAGCCGATCGTCATATGGTATGCACGAAGGGTCCGCGACAAATGTGGGAGAGTTATCCAGGTCAGCCGTATCGGATAATAGTTTCATCTTGGTAAGAGGCCAGGAGTCCCCAGGAGTGTTAGAGGTTGTGAGCAAGGAGGTCAATGAATGAACTTGTCAAGGCTGCTGCTGCTGGTACCTGTCGAAACAAATTTATAGTCCGGCGAATTTCGACCTCCTCTAAACCCATTAACTTCTTCTGAATATTCTTGCCGACCCAGGTCGATTTGAAATCGAATTTCCATGTATCAGGCGATAATGGATTTTTGGAAGGAACAATTAGACACCTTAGCGTTATGATAATGTTCACCACGAGCAAGGATGTCTATGGCGTCCTTCAAATCACTGTGATTTATAGAGCTGTCTCATGGTCCATGGTCATTGCGTCGAAATTGCAGATCGCTTGGAAGACGTCACGGGCAACATATCCAAAATGATAGATGGCCGCATCTAGGAGAGCACCTAGGGCACCCTCTGGGGTGGGTTTGAGGGCGTCGTCGGTAAACTCGAGATCATCCGTAGACTCGAGATGATCTTTGGGGGTAGGTTCGAGCCCATCCTCGACGTAAGTGCAGGCTCCTCCTCTACTCCATAATATTCTTGTAAAATTTTATAGGCACCCGGATAATCCTAAGCAAGACTTCTGGGTCCACTGCAGTTTGGGAGGAGGGATCCTGAGAATATATTTTGTGCAAGATATTCACAAAACGCTCATAGTATGGTTGACACTTTAGCCTGGGACAAGGGCCACTCAGTCATCAACATAAACACCAACGAACAAAGACATTACCCTTGCATGATCTCCTCACGTGTCCAACAGGGGAAACCGACGATGGTGGGACGCCTGTCCTTACTCCAGATCTTATAGCGGGAGGGATCGGGGGAAGCTGACTGGACCGGTTAGCCGTGGCGATCGAGCAGAGGCGATTCAGGCTCCGTCCTCGTCTTAATATCAAATAGGGACCAAATAAAAATATTAGAGGGTGATTTGGCAATGGGCAGGCGTGGTTTTGCACCAGCCTTCAAGCTCGCTGAATAGACAGTATCCCCGAAGAATAGGAAGAGCTCGACGCCGTCAGCAGTGAACAGTACGACCTGATTCTGCTGTAGAAGGCGAATAAGAAGGTAGTACAGAGACAATGACTTGCCTGAAAGAACGATTGATATTTTGCACAACAGCAAAGGCGATAAACACGTACCGAAGCCGGGTTGGCCCGTGAGAAGGATTCCTGGCTTACACCATTCGGAATTGTTTTCAATGCGCAGGACCAGATGCGGTCAAATATGGTGGGGTATGAATCGGACAAAAATGACCTCTGGAGCAGTACTATCTTCGAGAGGCGGACGATTGAATGTGGGAAGGTAAGGATTTGAAAGGCCATCACAGTTGGTTGCTGTACGCCATCTTTTGGAAAAATGCAGCCAGGCGTCGTCCATCCCTTCTTATGTTCTTCGGACCACGACCAATTGTCGACATCTAAAGTGGGATTAACCAGACACGAGAAGACGGAGATCAAAAATATCAAGGGACGCCATGAGAGATGAATCGATGAAGTCTTAGTTAGAAGTCGTCTACGAGGTCGAGACCAGGAGGGAATGCAGACACAACCTCGAAACGAGTAGGTCATGTGCCGCCATCGGCCCGGGATCAGACATGGATGCACCGACTAACCATCCTTCGTATTCCCGTCCCAACCCTCGAATGCTCTTCGATTTCTGATAGCTAGTATCACCCAGCGGCATCTTAACTCGTATACAATCATACTTGTACATACCTGCTTATCTCATAATACAACCAATCTCTTTGTGATAATCCAGAGTTGTGAGATGGGAGATGTTGATACTAAGTAAAAGATGAGTTGTATTCTCTTGTCCGCATTACTTGTATATATCTAATGTCTGATTGGAGGTTTACAGCGATCCCAATCGCAGCTAAGTTGTAATACCCGTCGTCAGTGTCTGGATACAAGGAGTCGCATCATGGATCACCGCATCAGCGTACAACAACGGAGACGACCAGCTCTAAGAGTGTGTCCAAATTGACCAGAAACGAGGGTATTTATTAAAAAGATTTACGCCTTTTGCGGAATTGAATGTCGCGAACGACAACCACCAAAAGTTATCAAAGGATGTATGACATATGTCCCCATTGCACCTGCATGCGTTAATCCCAGCGTTTCCAAGTCCTAACATTTTCTTCAGTTTAGCGCTATTCATAACCTTTCAGAGATCTTCTCGCCTTTGGTATCATCGTTCACGGTTCGATTTGACCATTCCCACTCCGCTCTTCTATGGCAACCACCCTGGCATCTCCATAGTCCATGCCTTCCACCCAAATCCTTTCAACTTCTCACTAAGTAAGAGTTGAAAGCCAGGGACCCCGGACCCTAGGCTAGCCAGCCATTCGGTACGTTAGGCGCTCAAGTGACCATAAGCATAGCCAAGATGTTGATGATCATGGCACAGGTCTGGAGTTGAGACCATACTATGGTGGAATGCTGAAAACTGGATGTCGACAACTGTGAATACCATTTTTGTGGACATCTCAAACATTCGATCAATATGATGAGGTGACAATCTTCATGCGAACAGAATTTGACTGTCTTTTGAAGCTAGACAAGAGAATTAATACGAAAAATGGATGAAAGGTTCGCCGGTGAAGCAGACCATTCACGCGTGAAATCAACCTGCCGCACACGTCACTATCCAAGTCACCAGAATCGTCAGCGCTGCCGTTTTTAGGCGCATGGGCCATTAAATCGTACGAGTCCTCCAACATCGCAAACCGTCTCTCCCAAGACTCCCTCTGGGATAATACGAGTGGCCGGGATCTAACTCTTCTCCAAAGCTCATCATCCTGGCACCGGCCAAACACAAATTCGATTCGTCTCTGTGGGCTGTTCAGATACTGCATATGCATTTTGTGTAGCTCGAGGGAGCGGTGGTTGTTTGGGTTTAACAGGTCTGGCTTTGAACTCTACGAGACGATTCGGTTCCAGTACAAGTCCTCATAACGCCACACCTTGTCTCCCTGATCCACGTACAAGAGCCTGGAACGTCGAGGGAAATATTGCAGAGAATGGGACAGGAGCTGCTGTAAAAACTTTACTATGCACAGTAATAATAACGCGCTTGTAACCTCAAAACCGAGATAAAAACGGTGGTTATTCCGCCCAAGTTACAGCGCACGCGTCGCAACAACGTTGTTGGATTGCTTTTGTCAATTCAGTTGGAACGAATGGAAAAAAAAAGCAAACAGCCTATAACATTGGCTCTTGGACTTCGTCTCCTTTCGTATTCAACTTGGCGAGCGACGGTGATCGAGATAGTTGATAGTAAATCGGGCATTTGGAGTGGAGGTAGTAATTGTGGAAATGTTGAGTCCAAATTTGTGGGCAGGAAGATTGGATATATGATTTGCAATGGGCATGCAATAGCGTTCAGAGACAAAGACAAGCAGATTGGATTGCAGACACGAACCCGTCTTGCATCTGATACTGCCTATACAGCTCGACAACTACTTTTGGTGGTGTCTGGTAGAGAGGGAGACGAATCCCAGTGCAAGGTTGTCTGTTGAAGAGGTGTCAATGCACGTTCTTGCCCTCAGACAAATGACGTACCATGACCATTCAAAAAGTGTGCCTTTCATGCCGCTGCTATGCAATGAAGTAAGCTCGGGCTTCCCCAGGGGTTTGTGTCTGCTCGTTGTTCGTAATGGCCCCCCCATCCCCGTTTAATGATTCATGAGTTTGGACTGTACACCTAAGAGATTGGGGCGAGGGTTGAATATTGAATGGTGAGAAATAGTCCGCTTGGGTGTGTCGTTGGGAAAGATTGAGGTAGGGAATTGGTTGTCAATGGAGGTGGCGGGGGTATATAATGTGGACGACCTTTTCAGGACTCGATATGCCGTCGAGCGGATGAGGGTGCGAAGAGATTCCTCGAAGCGAGAGATGATATGCCGCAAGGAATACTTACAATCAGACCGAGAGGTACCCGGGAGATGACTCAGATGAGACTGTTTGTTTGCAAGGCAGTGTCGGAAGGATGTGGTTCCGACTCCAGGAACCCAAAGTAAGGGAGGACGCAGCTGAGTTCCTGCCTCGCAATGAGTTACCCGACAAAATATCATTCCTGCAGCGTTTTACACCTCGAATGATGGTCAGAATGTTGGTATGCACTCGTCCAAAGTTTAGGAAGTCCGTGACATGAGGCTGTGTGACATCATGATCTACTTGGATAAAATGGTTGGAAATTTGGAGGGCAGGAATCACCCCCTCCCTGCAAACAAAAAAGTCTTTTCACATTGTAATGTCTTACATAATTTCATACTGAAACCCTCTTTTAGAGCCCAGGACAGGCACCTCGATATCGATATGGCAAAGCCAAAGACAGGAGGTATAATTCGGAATAGTTTCTCAAATGGATTGGTGCTGAATCGCACTGGAAGTTTATAAGTCAAATTTTGGAGATATTGTGGATTTGAGTATGCCAGGCTGTGAAGATACGACCGTGCAATTTCCAAAAGATACCTTGACTTATTTCGTGGACGTTGTCGAGGACCTTAACAGCATTTTTTATATGATTGGTAAGACATTTTTTGTGGAAATTATCCTTTTTACAATTTACCATAGGAACGACCGAAGATGGTCAAAAGTGGAGAATCCTCCGTGATAAGTGGAGCTGGAAAGCCTCGTCTTATTCTGATATATGTTTGGGTTGTGTTTATCATCCTATTCCAAAAAATTGAGATCACTTCTCTTCTGTTTCCGTCACCTGTATATGCTTAGTATGCTTGCCCAAGTGGGTAAAAAATAACATTTTATGTTAACCGTCCATTAAAATACACCTGGTGTCGAGAGTCACTCGAATTTCGTGAGTAATTTATATGTAATTCTACTACACATTATATTACTACTTGTGTAAATGGAATCCTACAAACCGTGATCGTGCCGAAGTCGGTGTGCGTTGGAATTCGAGTGGCATTCTTGTCTTCTAAAGTACTCGTAGGAATCCTAAAAGCCATAAACATCAAAGTCCGCAATTGGAAATATTACGCACTCAGGGTAGTGCAATAATCGCAACTGGTTGTCTTCTCGAGAATGAAACCCCAGAAAGAACTCTTCCGGCAAATCAAGACCGACCGCTAAGGCTCTAAGTATGTTCTTCGCCGTTTCGTTACATGTCTTCAGCAATGTTAGCCAGGCTACGGTACAGTCCAAGGGTGCTCACCCAGTAGAAATCAAGGCAAGTTTCACGAAACTCAGGGAAGAC
>Ga0307517_10009865_pt1 | contig 13458 bp, 12 predicted proteins | sample 23_EM_MG_FD_194515 | JGI IMG/M metagenome (GOLD analysis project Ga0307517, IMG submission 194515) | Populus trichocarpa ectomycorrhiza microbial communities from riparian zone in the Pacific Northwest, United States - 23_EM | ecosystem: Host-associated > Plants > Roots > Unclassified | place...
GATCGGCGAACTCTCACCCAGCGGTTCGATCAGTTCGATCTGTGTGTTGGGCGTGTCGACGAAGCACACTTTCACGCCCTGCGCGGGCAAGTCGAACGGATCGTGGATCACGGTCGCCCCCATCACGTCCCGCCAATAAGGAATGGCATCGGCGATCGATGGGGTCGCGACCCCGACATGGTTGAGGCGGCCGAGCTTCACTGATCGTCCTTCTTGCCCTTCTTGGCGTCCTTGGGATCGGGCGCGCGGACCGGCGCCTGGCCGAGCGTATAACCGCATGCGCCCAGCACCGACGTGATCGGCGCGGCGCTCGCCGGCCCGGCGAAGCTGGCATCGATCGGCTCGCCGGTCGTTGTCGTGGTGTGCACCTTGATCGTCTTGGCGGCGGCGAGCGCGGTGGTCAGCGTGGTGACCGCGACGTCATCGCGCTGAAACGCGCCCTGCGGCGCGAATTCCCAATTGTCGATCATCGGCGTGTTCGCGTCGAACGTCAGCGATACCGGCCGCGCGGGCGGGCCGCCCAGCGACGTGCGGCTGAACAGCTGGACCGACACGACGTTCGCCTTGCCCGCATCGCAGCGCACGACGAGCTTGGCATTGCCATCGGCCGACGACGCGCTGGTCACGGTCGAGGTGATGGCGGGATCGGTCTTGGGGCGGGTCGATACCGTCCAGGGCGCGACCGCCGCCGGAGCGGGAGCGGCCTGGAGCAAGAGGGCAACGATTGAGATCATGAGGGGCGACCTTTCTTCAAAGCGGAATGTTGTCGTGCTTCTTCCACGGATTCTCGAGGCTCTTGTTCCTCAATTTCCGCAAGCCCAAAGCGATGCGCCGACGCGTCGAATGCGGCTGGATCACTTCGTCGATGAAACCCTTGGCCGCCGCGACGAACGGATTGGCGAAACGCGCCTCATATTCGGCGGTGCGCTCGGCGATCTCGTCCGGCGTCTTGCCGCGGAAGATGATCTCGACCGCGCCCTTGGCGCCCATCACCGCGATCTCGGCGGTCGGCCAGGCGTAATTGAGGTCGCCACGCAGATGCTTCGAGGCCATGACGTCATAGGCGCCGCCATAGGCCTTGCGGGTGATGACGGTGATCTTGGGCACGGTCGCCTCGGCATAAGCGAACAGCAATTTGGCGCCGTGCTTGATGATGCCGTTATGCTCCTGCGCGGTGCCGGGCAGGAAGCCGGGCACGTCGACGAAAGTGATGATCGGGATGTCGAACGCGTCGCAGAAGCGCACGAACCGCGCCGCCTTTTTCGACGAATTGATGTCGAGCACGCCCGCCAGCACCATGGGCTGGTTGGCGACGATTCCGATCGTCCGCCCCTCGATCCGGCCGAATCCGCAGATCACGTTGCCGGCGTGCTTGGGCTGGATCTCGAAGAAATCGCCTTCGTCGACCGTCTTCCGGATCAGCTCATGCATGTCATAGGGCTGGTTGGCCGAGGCCGGGATCAGCGTGTCGAGGCTGTCCTCGATCCGGTCCCAAGGATCCGAGGACGGGCGTTCCGGCACCGGTTCGCGGTTCGACGCGGGCAGAAAGTCGATGAAGTCGCGCGCGGCGAGCAGCGCCTCGATATCGTCCTCGAACGCATTGTCGGCGACCGAGGTCTTGGTGGTATGCGTAATTGCGCCACCCAGCGCCTCCTGCGTCACCACTTCGTTGGTCACCGTCTTCACCACGTCGGGGCCGGTGACGAACATGTAGCTCGAATCCTTCACCATGAAGATGAAGTCGGTCATCGCCGGCGAATAGACCGCACCGCCCGCGCACGGGCCCATGATCAGCGACAGCTGCGGCACCACGCCCGAGGCGAGTACGTTGCGCTGGAACACTTCGGCATAACCGCCGAGCGAGGCGACGCCTTCCTGGATGCGCGCGCCGCCCGAATCGTTGAGACCGATCACCGGCGCGCCGACCTTCATCGCCATGTCCATGATCTTGCAGATTTTCTGCGCATGCCGCTCCGAGAGCGACCCACCGAACACCGTGAAGTCCTGGCTGAACACGAACACCAGCCGGCCGTTGATCGTGCCCGACCCGGTGACCACGCCATCGCCGGGAATGATCTGGTCCTGCATGCCGAAATCGACGCAATTATGCTCGACATACATATCGAGCTCCTCGAACGAGCCTTCGTCGAGCAGCACGTTCAACCGCTCACGCGCGGTCAGCTTACCCTTGGCGTGCTGCGCGGCGATACGCTTCTCTCCGCCGCCCAATCGGGCCGCGGCGCGCTTTCTCTCGAGTTCGGCGATGGTCGACGACATGGAGACTCCTTCAGGACCCGGCCTCATTCCCCTAGCAGCACGCCTTCGCAACTGTAATGTTGCAAACTTGCTGATGGGCAGTTTGCAAACTATGCCGGAGGCATGACCGAGGGCATCCGCCGCATCTTTGCCGGACACCGAATTCGCGAACTCCGGCTGCGGCTCGGCTTGAGCCAGCGCGCGCTAGCGACGCAGCTGTCGGTATCGGTCAGTTACCTGTCACAGATCGAGAATGGCGACCGTCCGATCACCCCTTTGGTGATGGTCGCGCTCGCCCGCGCCTTCCCCGCCGATTGGGAGCAGATCGCCGCCGCCGATGAAGGGATGCTGCTGGTCGACGCGATCGAGGCGTCGACCGACCCCAGCGTGCCCGACGCGCGGATCGACGAGGCGACCCTGCGCCGCGGCGCGCGGCAACAACCACAGCTCGCGCGGCGAATGGTCGCGCTCCATGCCGCGTTCCGTCGGTCGCAAGAGCAGTTGCGCGCGTTCGACGACCGGTTCGAGGCGGGCGCGGCCGAAGCGGCGCGTTTCCCATGGGAGGAAGTGCGCGACTGGTTTCACGCCGAGCGCAATTATGTCGACGCGCTCGACCGCGCGGCCGAAGCGATTGCCGGCGACATGGGCAAGGAGGCGATCGACAGCGCCGCGCTGGAGGATCGGCTTGGGCAGCGCTTCGGCATCGCGGTGGCCGCCGATCACGAACTCGGCGGACCAGTGCGCGCTTATGATCCCGATGCGCGGCTGTTGCGGCTCGATCCGGCGCTGCCCGAGGCGAGCCAGCGGTTCGCGCTCGCGCACCAGCTGGCGCGGCTCGAATTCGCCGAGCTTATCCGCGACATCGCCAGCGACGGGATCGCGTCCGATGCCGGCCGTGCGCTGCTCGCCGCCGGGCTGACCAATTACGCCGCGGGGGCGTTGATCATGCCCTTTGCCCGGTTTCGCGCGATCGCGCGCGAGCTGCGCCACGATATCGACCGGCTGAGCCTGCGGTTCGGGGTCAGTTTCGAACAGACCTGCCATCGCCTCTCGACGCTGCAACGGCCAGGCGCCGCTGGCATCCCGTTCTTCTTCTGCCGCGTCGACATGGCGGGCAACATCACCAAGCGGCATTCGGCGACGCGATTCCAGTTCGCGCGGTTCGGCGGCGCGTGTCCATTATGGGGCGTGCACGAAGCGGTCGCGATCCCCGATCGCATCGCTGTCCAGCTCGCCGAAACTCCCGACGGCACGCGCTACGTCTCGATCGCCAAGGGACTGGTCAAGCCATCGGGCAGCTTCACGCGAAGCCCACGCCGCTATGCGGTGACGCTGGGCTGCGAGGAAACGCATGCCGCCGATTTCGTCTATGCCGACGGCATCCGCGCCGACGACGCGGCGACCCCAATCGGTGTGTCGTGCCGCATCTGCCCGCGCAGCGATTGCGACCAGCGCGCCTTTCCCCCGGCGGCGAGCGAAATCCATATCGATCCCGACACGCGAGGACCGGTTCCCTATTCCTTCGGTTAGAAGCATCTCAATCCTCCCCCGCCAGGGGGAGGTGGCGCGCGCAGCGTGACGGAGGGGGCGGACCGCGATGAACTATCGTCGTGCCTCCTCCCCCTCCGTCGCCTTCGGCGCCACCTCCCCCAGGCGGGGGTGGATTTGGGGGCCGCAATCGACAGCCGGCATTAATGTACCTGAACGAACCTTGCGCGCCCGCGAACATCCGCGACACATTCGTACATTCCACGACACAGATCGGCGACAGTTAGGGCCGAAACCGTCTCTCGGCCGCTCGTTCGGCCGAGTAAGGAGTGAGAGACATGAAGAAGCTGACTGTAATGCTATTGGGGCTGGGCTTCGCCACCGCCGCTTTCCCCGCCGTTTCGAACGCCGCGCCGTTTGCGCCGGCCAATCAGCGCGCGCAGATGATCCAGATGCGGATCGACCAGGGCATCCGTTCGGGCGCGCTGAACCGCCGCGAGGGCTTCAAGCTGCAGAACGAACTGCGCGGCATCCAGAAGCTCGAATATCGCTACAGCGTCTCGGGCGGCCGCCTCGACCTGCGCGAGCGCGCCGATCTCAATCGTCGCTACGACGTGCTGAGCGCCAAGGTGCGGTTCGACAAGCATGACGGCCAGCGCCGCTATTAATCGACCTTGCGCAGGAGGGCGCAACCGAAGGGGCCGGGAAACCGGCCCCTTTTTCGTGGCGAGCATAAAAGCCCTCTCCCGCAAGCGGGAGAGGGACTCCAAATACGATGATCTTTCCGTAACGATAACGACGGCGTATCGATCGGCCCCTCCTCCCCTCCCCATGGAGTCGCCGATGCGCCTTGCTCTTGCCGCCACCCTGCTCGCCGCCACCGCCACGCCGGCAATCGCGGCACCGCTCCATTCCTATGCGGGGCTCGCCTTGTCGCCGGCGGGTGACATCGTGGCGAGCATCGAAGGCATCGACAGCACGGACGGCAAGCCCGAGCATGGCAGGATCGTCATCCGCTCGGTCAAGGACGGCCACGTCCTGACGACGATCGATCCCTGTCCGACCTGCACCTATTCGGGGCTGACGTTCGGGCCCAATCGCGCTCTGGCCTGGATCGAGCGCGACCGCGCCGCGGCGACGACGCGACTGGTATGGACGGCGGGCAACACAAGCAATGGTGGCCCGATCGCCGGCAAGGCCTTTGGCACGATCGCGGTGATCAAGGGCATCGCCCAGACCCCGCGCTTCTCTCCCGACGGCAAGAAGATCGCGCTGCTGGTGACGCTCAATGCCGCCAAGGAATCGGGCGCGACCCAGCCGGGCGTGCGGCTGGTCGGCGAGATCGGCGAGAAGAATGACGAACAACGAATTGCTGTGTTCGACCCGACAGGCCCCACGGTTTCCAACGTCACGCCAGTCTCGCCCGCCGACCGCTATGTCTACGAATATAGCTGGACCCCCGACGGCACGGGCTTTGTCGCAACCACGGCGCTCGGCAATGGCGACAACAATTGGTGGGTGGCGACGCTCGACGCGATCGACGCGACGACCGGCGCGGTGCGTCCGATCGCGCAGCCCAAGACTCAGATCAATGCGCCGCGCGTGTCGCCCGACGGCAAGACGGTCGCCTATATTGGCGGCCTGATGAGCGATTTCGGCTCGGTCGGCGGCGATATCTGGACGGTACCGTTCGCCGGCGGCGATCCGGTCGACACGACCAAAGGCGAAAAGGCGAGCGTCACCTCGCTCACATGGACAAAGGGCGGCCTGCGCTCGACGCGGCTGGCGGGGCCGGACATGCAGATCGCCGCGCCGGGCGCCAAGGGGACGAGCGTGTTATGGGCGCAACCCTCGAGCTTCGCGGCGGGCGACGGCCGTGCGGCCTATAGCGCGGATGGCGCGACGGTTGCGACGATCGTGTCGGACTATGAGCATGCGCCCGCCATCTACGCCGGCCCCGCGCGCAGCCCGCGCAAGATCACGACCGACAATGACGGCCAGGCCGCGCTCGTCACAGCGCGCAGCATCACCTGGAAGAATGACGGCTATGACGTGCAGGGCTGGCTGCTGACTCCGGTCAATGCCGATCCCGCGCGCAAGGCGCCGATGATCACCGTCGTCCACGGCGGGCCGGCAGCGGCGAACGTGCCCAATTTCATCCCGGCGACCGGGCTGTCGGCGAACCTGATCCGCGCAGGCTATTACGTGTTCCTGCCCAATCCGCGCGGCAGCTATGGCCAGGGCGAGGCATTCACCATGGCCAATCGCCGCGATTTCGGCGGCGGCGACCTGCGCGACATCCTGGCGGGGATCGATGCGGTCGAGAAAGTGGCACCGGTCGATGATGCGCGGCTCGGCCTGACCGGCGGCAGCTATGGCGGCTTCATGGCGATGTGGGCGAATACCCAAACCAACCGTTTCAAGGCGATCGCCGCCGGCGCGGGCCTGTCGAACTGGATCAGCTATTACGGCACCAACGGCATCGACCAGTGGATGATCCCGTTCTTCGGCAAGTCGGCCTATGACGACCCCGAGCCTTATGTGAAGGCATCGGCGATCACCTATATCAAGAAGGCCCGGACCCCGACCTTCATCTATGTCGGCGAACGCGACATCGAGGTGCCGCCGACCCAGTCGATCGAATATTGGCACGCGCTCAAGGAACTCGGCGTGCCGACCAGCCTGGTGATCTATCCCGACGAAGGCCATGGCATCCGCGGCGCGGAGCACGCCGCCGACGTGCAGCGGCGGACGGTGGCCTGGTTCGATCAGTATCTGGGGAAGTAGGGCTGTAGGATCCGCACCCTAACCGTCATCCCCGCGAAAGCGGGGACCCATCTCGGACGCTCGCCACAGTCACGACGGTCGTGTTCCGTTGATGATCCTGGAGTTGGGTCCCCGCTTTCGCGGGGATGACGGCCAAAAGGAGCGGCACTCCGCTTATTGCAGCGGCTTGCCCGAATCCTTCCAGCGGTCGAGCACCTGCGACGCCGCGGGCAGATTGTCGTCGGCGGGCGGTGGCGCGGCCCTGGCGACGCTGGCGTCGCGGAAACCGGGCTGGATCAGCGCGATGTTGGTGCTCGGCGCCTGCGGCCCGGCCAGGCCCGGCACGCCCGGCGCCGGCATCCCCGGCGTGTAGGCAGCGAACTGGGTCGACGGCAGCGGCATGGCGGGCGGCGCGATCTTGGCGTGCGGCCCCGGCACCGGCTCGCCACCGCGATAGCGCACATTGCTGAACGCGGCGGGGGTGCCCCAATAGCCTTTCCAGCGATGGAAGAAATGCATCCCGATCGCGTCGGTCATCACCAGACTGCGGTTCCACGACGGCGTCACCGCGTAAGTGTGATAATGCGTTGCCAGCCCAACCTGGCGCATCACCGAGCCGTCGAGTGCGGCAAGCGCGATCCGCCGCGCGCGGTCCATCGCCGACCGCATCGGTACGCGCGCCATCGACCCGTCGCAGGCATAGCTGAACTGGCAACCGGTGCTCTTTTCCGATCCCTGATAGACCACCCCGCAGACGGTCGAGGGAAAGGCCGGATGGCGGACGCGGTTGAGGATCACTTGCGCCACGGCGCGCTGGCCCTCCTCGCTCTCCGACGCCGCTTCGTAATAGATCGCGGTCGCCAGGCAGTCGAGCGCGCGCGCCTTGTCGAGCGCGCTCGCGCCGCTCATCGAAAAGGGCTGCGCCGGGCGCACCGTGCCGTCGGTGTCGGGCGTCAGATCGGCATTGGCCGGAACCGGTAGATCGGGCAGCGCGGTAGTGCCGGTGGTGCCCGCGGTCGGCGCCGCTTGCTCTTCGGCGACGTAGAACAGGACCGCGCCGGGGAAATGATCCTCGCTCTCGTAACCGATCGGCGGCAGCGGCGGTGCCTCGGCCCGGACCTGCGCGGCATAATAAGCGATCACCGTGGCCTTGGCCGACACGGCGAGCATCGGCACGCCGACCAGCCCCGCGAGCAACGCCACGCGGGTCTGCCGGACCGTCCAGTTACGCCAATCGATCACGTGAAAAAGCGGTCCTTCGAGCATCGCTCGGCGACAATCGCCGGCGCGAAGCGCCTTACCGCAAAAAGCTTACCGAAGCGCCCACGGAATCAGTCGTGTCCCGCGGCGAAACGCTTGATGGTTAACGTAATTCTTGTGGGCCGGAGGGTCGGCAACGTCCGGCCTGGTGCGCAAAGCGCGCCGCCCTCACGGCCGGCGGACGGGTTCTAAGCCCGATCCGACCGACGGCTTTGCCGGCGGCGTTCTTGCGTCACACGGATTCCTTGTACTCCTTTGCCGAGATCGATGGCGTCAGCGGATACAGGCAAGCCGTGGGATCTTCGTCCTCGGTCCGGGGAGTTGGCCAAGGTTTTTTGAGGCACGAGGTCACCGATCGCAAAAGCACCGCCCGATCGGTCATCTTCCCGGCTTCGCATTCCACCTTCCAGGCGGATTTCCATGGCGAAGCGCCGCCCGTGACAGCACCGAACACCCCGCATTCTGCTTCCATCGGCGGCCGCCACTCCTTTAGAACATTCTCGATCGCCCAGACTGTCTCGACTTCGAGACCGAGTCGGTCGACGAGCTTTTGGTCGTGGATCGCAGCGAGCAGCCCGGCTTGGGCTTTTTCCAGATCGGCATCGGCCTTCTTGAAATCTCGAACGGCATCCTTGCCGAAGGCGCACGCGCTACCCTGCGGGCAGTCCGGATTGTCCAGATACATTCCACCGGCCATCGCCAGCGACAGGGCCAAGATGATCATGGAATCGCCTCACCGTTCGGCCGATCCCTCGCACGAAACGATCAACAAAGATCGAATGCGGCCAGTTAATCGCGATAATCTTCAGCGGCCTGGCAAGAGAAGGAGAATGCCTAAACGCTCAGCGGTGCGACTGCTAGGCCTTCTCCAGCGTGCATTGCAGCGGATGCTGGTTCTGCCGCGCGAAGTCCATCACCTGGCTGACCTTGGTCTCGGCGACTTCGTAGCTGAACACGCCGCACACCCCGACGCCCTTTTGATGGACGTGGAACATCACCCGAGTCGCTTCCTCGGTGGTCATGCGGAAGAAGCGCTGCAGACACAGCACGACGAATTCCATCGGCGTGTAATCGTCGTTGAGCATCAGCACGCGATAGGGCGTCGGCTGCTTGGTCTTCGCGCGGGTGCGCGTGGCGAGCCCGACGCCGGTGTCGTTGTCACCGTCGGTGCCATTGCCGACCCCATCGGGATCGTTGGCCATCATGATGTCGGGGTTCTGCATATCAGACGGCAAAATATGGCATTCCGGCGCGCGGGGGCAAGAGGGTGCGGCGCACGTTAAGTGCTTTTCGTCGTCGCGGGCGACAGGACGGCTGCCGAAGCAAAATTCTCTCCCCGATCGATGAACCTCTTTCGGTGCATCTGACAGCATGATATTGCACGACAAATCGTGCATAAGGAGCGATGAAATGAAGCTTCTGCTTCCAGGCCTTTTTCTAGCCAGCGCCTCTTTGTTCCCGGCTATGATCGCAACCGCGGCGGTTTCCGATAGTCGCACCGCTGATCGTACGGTCAGCTCGCTCCTCAAGGCGCGTACCGCCTGCTTTGCCGTCGAGCGGAATCAGGCGAGATCGGATCGATGCGCCGAGCGCGTCAATTCTCAGATCGGCGCCCTTGCCGATGCCGTCGTCGCCGGCAGGCAACTCAGCATGACGAAGGCACAATTCGGTGCCTGGAAAAGCCGCCAGACTGCGCTTTGCGAAAGGACAATTCCGTTCGACCGAGGCGGAACTGGCTTTGGCGAAGCCATGGACAGCTGCGTCGCCGATGCGACCGCCCGACTGATCCGTGAGCACATGCCGCGGCAACGCTAGAGTTCAGCTTCACTGAATCGGTGCCCGGCCGCGTCACCTTCACCTGGCCGATCGTTTTTGCGATACCCATCGCCGGAGCCGAGGAGATCGACATTGGAAAGCGACGATAGCGGCCAATTCGTACGCGCTCCAACCGCGATAAGCACCGTAATCGACGGGATCGGGCTGATCATCGACGCGAACAGCGGTCGATATTTCGGGCTCGATGACATTGGCGCGGTCATCTGGAACGTCTTGCGCGAACCGCAGCCCCTTGCCGTCGTCCAGCGGAACCTTGTCGCCGAATTCGACGGCGATGCCGATCTGATTGCGCGCGAAGCAGAGCAGTTTATCGATCGATTGCGCAGGAATGGGCTGGTGACGACCCTCTGACCGATCGTCAGATATAGCCGAACCGCGTCATTACCTCGCCGTGATCGCGTTCGATCTTGGCGGCCTGATCCGCGCGCAGCGCATCGCGCCATCCGCCGGATGTGCCGGTGACGAAGAACTTCTTCGCGGTCGACGGCAGCTCGACGAAACCATGCCGTTGTTCCTGTTCCGCCAGCCGCGAAAACCGGGTGGCCCGGACAGCGCCGTCGACGGCATCCGGCGTTATCGACCAGCGCAGATAGGCGGCCGCCCCGGTCAATATCGCGCCGAGGTCGGCGATCATGTCTTCGTAGCGAACGACCAGCGGCAACAGGCCCGAATCGTCCACCCAGCCGGTGACGTGATCGGACCAATTGCCCAGTTGCTGGGGAATATGCGGCCGGATCTGCTGCTCGCTCGACGTCAGGCTTGCACTCGGGCGCGCCATGAACTCGATCGCCGCGTCGATCGCGGAATCGGAAAAGCGCGCCCAGGAGATCGCGACATCGCGTGGATCGCGCAGCAGATACAGCGTCCCATGGGTGTGATCGCTCGCGAATAGCGACCGCCCAGCGGCGACCCGCCAGCGATCATGGACCTTGCACACGATCGGCTGGCCCGAGGCCCCATAATGCAGATCGTGGAGCGCGGGCCGCAGCGTTTCGATTTCGTCGTGCGTCAGATGTGCGCTGTCGGTTTCCAGCACACGATCGAACAGGTCGCGGGTCGTCGGGACCTCGCCGAAGCCGGCGATATCGGTCAGGTCGAGCGCCGCGCCGTCCCTGAGCAGCGAACGCAGCGCCAGCCGCATCCAGGTATTGCCCGACTTGGGATAGGACGCGAGCCAGATCGCCCTGCTCATCGCGACGCGCGCACCGTCGCGACGATATCGTCCACCGTTCGATCGAGATCGTCGAACCGCAGCGGCCGTTCCAGCACATAATGCCGCGCGATGCAGGCGGCGGCCAGGGCGCAGCGCACGCGCGCCGCACCTTCGCCCACCATCGTCGTCAGCGTTCGCCATCGGTAGATCTGACGCTGGAACTCCTCGGCCGCGACCGCGCCGCGCATGCGCTGGAAGGACGATCCGCCCGACGGGTCCGACTGACGGCGCAGGTAGAAGATCGCGCGTGGCGGCAGCGGACGAATGCTTTGGTTAGGCGCGACCCGAAGCGCGAATTTTTCGAGCCCCGCGCGGCACCGTTCGAGTTCGTCCTCGTGCCAACGGGCATGCGCGACCGAATCGCTCCACAGCCGCAACCGCTCCACGCTCGGCAGGATCAGTGGCGTTTCCCCGCTGAGGTCGAGCGGCGACACGTCGTCCGACAACACCGGATAACCATGGCGTAGAAAGGCCGCGGCGAGGGTCGATTTCCCCGCCCCCGACGCCCCCGCGAGCAGGATCGCCTCGCCGTCGATGTCCGCGGTGGCAGCGTGAAGCGGCAACAGGCCGCGTTGGTGACACAGGAAGCCGAGCCCGCTGCCGAGCAGAAACAACCGCACTTCGGGCGCGTCGAGCGGCACCGTGGAATCGATGCGGATCCGACGCCCGTCCTCGACCAGATAATCGACCACGCCTTGGACGCCGAATTTGACGCGGCCCGATGCATCGACTTCCGCCATCGGGGTTTTCAAGACGGGCGACGTCAGCGCCGGGACGTCGCCTATCTCGATCTCGATATCCGGCGCGCGGTCGGCGCCTTGCCATTGGCGCAATTCCGGGATCGCTATCGCGCTGCGCACCCGCCATCCGCACAAATCGAGATCGTCGCGGAATTCAGCCATTGCCGCCTTCATACCAGCGCAGGAATCCGCCGATCGACAAGGCGCGATTGAGCGCGTGCGCGTAGATCTGCGCGCCGGCATGTTTCGCCGCGTCCGCATCCTTCGGCCAATTCTCGAGGATATCCCGCATCCGGACGGTATCGACCACCCGGCTCGCGAGCGGCGAGCGTTCGATCCGTTCGAGCGCCTCGATCATGCCCTCGCGCCGCCGGGACATCACCGCATACCATTCGGGGCATTGCATGCCGCGCCGCGTCTCGCGCAGGATCGGCACCGGAACCCGGTCCGCGAGCACGCGCCGCGCCAGCAAGCGGCCCTTGCCCGCTCGCCAGAATTGGTCGTTGGGAGAGCCGAGGGTGAACTCCACCAGCGGCTGGAATCCATAGGGATCGCGGCTCTCCACCGCGAATTGCCGCCGCAGCGCCGTCGCCTTGTCGCGATTGACCTGGGATTGCAGCGCCTGCAGCCGGGCATGCAATGCCGTTGGCGACTTTTTGAACGGAATATCGAACCCGACGTCGCGCGCATGCGCCGCGTAATCGACGCGGCGCAGGAAGTCCTCCGAGACCAGACTATAGTCGCTCCATGGCGAGCCACTGGCGTGCCGACGCCGCCAGCGCTGCAGGGCGTGCGGCGCCATTGCTCCCAGCGCCTGACCCGCCAGAAAGCGCGCGATCGACTGGTGGCTGCTCCGCGCGCCGATGCCGATGGTGCGCAGCGCGCGCAGCCATCGACCGGTGGTCAGGTCCCGGCCGATATCCGGCGATCCCGGCCACGACAGCGTCACATTGCCGGCGCTCCCAGTCATCAGCACCTCGACCCCGGCCCGGTCGACATCAGCCGACAACGACTCGAACCATCCGACGTTGACGCTGCCGGCCCCGGGCAGCGCGAAGGCCGCGGCATCGAGTTCGGGTTCGATGTCGCGCTGATAGGCGCGGGCATCGTCGACCACCGACAAAGCGATATTCGGATAGCGCTCGGTCATTAGCGCGATGAGCGCGCGTTCGTCGAGCGCGTCATAGGGATGCGCCGCGCCGGGTGCGCGATAGAAAGCGGGCAGCGACCTGGTCGGCGATTGACGCGCGATGGTCGCGGCGATCCCGCTCGAATCCAGCCCGCCCGACAAGGTGACGCCGACGATCCGATCATCGGGTGTCCGTGCGCGAACCGCACGGTCGAGCAGGGCCCGGCCGGCCTCGACATAATCGTCGTCGCGCTTGAACCTGACGGGGCGAATGTCGTCGGCGGTCCAGTAGCGGCGGATATGGTTCGACGCCGCAGCGAAGATCGCGATCCCGCCGGGTGGGACGCGGCGGATATGGCGATAGAGCGTCTGTTCGTGATCCTTGGGTTCGATCGTCAGCGTCTGGGCAAGGACCAGCTCGTCTATCTCCCGCGAGGTCTCCGGAAAAGCCAGCAGCAGGGGCAGGCTGGTCGCGAAGAGCAGCAACGGGCCCATCTCGACGTAGAACAGGGGACGCGCGCCGAGCACGTCTCTCGCCAGCACCATGCGGTGCTCGCGGTCATCCCACATCGCCAGCGCGAAATGCCCGGCCAAATGTTCGGCGGCCCGATCGCCCCAGCGCTCGCATGCGGCAGCGACCAGATCGAGAAATGCCGCCGTCCGCGGCAATCCGAGCGTGGCCGCCGTCTCGGCCGGCTCATCGAGCCGACCGTCCATCGCCAGGACCGATCCGTCGGAAAGCCGAAACGGCAACGCGTCGGGAGCCTCCC
>Ga0307517_10009868_pt1 | contig 13455 bp, 5 predicted proteins | sample 23_EM_MG_FD_194515 | JGI IMG/M metagenome (GOLD analysis project Ga0307517, IMG submission 194515) | Populus trichocarpa ectomycorrhiza microbial communities from riparian zone in the Pacific Northwest, United States - 23_EM | ecosystem: Host-associated > Plants > Roots > Unclassified | place...
TAAAACAATTTAATTGTATATTAGATAAATAAATAAAGAGAGTTTTATCTCACGTTAAAAAGGTGAGCGATTTTATTATACAGACATCAATTCAATAAACTTGAATGTTGCAGAGAAGATTTGGAACCAATATGCGCGCGTGCGATGACACTTGAGCATTTAGCTTTATGTAAAATCAATAATTTTGTATTTTTAAAATTAATTAATTATGCATGATACCTCTACCAAGATATTTAGTTAACTTGTGTATAGAGTTATCTTTTGAATTCTATAGACATATTGATATGAAAAAGGTGTGTCTTTACCAATAATTTGAAAAAATGTTATTTTCCTTACAAATATCAATTTGATATTGACAAAAATCAATTAGAAAAATAATATTTTTTTTATTTACAAACTCTCTAATTTTGTTTATTAGAAACAAAACAATTAAAAAACTTGTAGAAGTTGTTGTTTATAAATTTAAATCTTTATTATATCTTAAAGATATATTGCTTTAATTATGTAATAAATATAATAATAATTAATACTTTAAAAATAATATTTTAATGCTTATTTCCTATACCCACTAACATAATATTAACTTTATTATAACCCAACCCGAGACGGGTGGAGCTTAATTACTAAGAGCGTGTTAGTCAGTGTGGTTGCAGGTGCTTTTCAAATAATTTTTCGTACTAAAATGCATGCCAATGATGTTTTTTTATTTTTTAAAAATTATTTTTGACATCAGCACATCAAAACGATCTAAAACATACAAATCATATTAAATTTTAACAAAAAAAAAATTTAAATTTTTTAATAACACAAGTTGAACCGCGTTGGCAAACACTGACGAAGCTTGCTTTCTTGACCAGACATTATCATGCATTTATAACGTGGGGACAGAACATTCTCTTACGCGTCGCACTTTTATTAGAGTGGAAATAAAGAAAGGGTATGGAGAGAGAGAGAGAGAGAGAGTTGTCTTGATGGGTATTTGAAGAAATCCAAAGCTTTATTTCAAGATTAATGATTTCCATTTCACCAAATCTTATCCATAGTTTGAGAGGATTTATTTTTTAAAAAAAGAATATTTATTAATGGCTAATTATTAGGATAAAAAAATTAATGGTAAATTGGATCGTTAATCTCTCATTCACACAGGCTTTAAGGGAGATAAGTGCAAGAATACAATCTTTTTTCATTTCAATTTTTTTCTCCACTCTCTCTAAAAAAAAAAAAAAAAGAGAAGAAAAAAAAAAGAGAAAAAGAAGTTATTTGAGAAGCAAACTTAAGCTGTCACTTGTACCTAAATTAAATATTGTGAATAGCATTTGAAAAGGACTTTGAGCGAAGACCGTTGATGCCCTAAGAATGCCTTAAATTAAGAAAAGTAGACGGTTTTTTTTCGCATGGCGGCAAAAGACGAAGGACTTGGAGTCAAGAAAGCCTATGCCCCACGAGATGACGCGCACGCTTCTTCTTCTCTGAGGTGCTTTCCTCGCAAGGCCGAAACGTGCAAAGCAAAGACTTGGGTTAGCATTTTCTGTAAGAGCCCAGCTCAGGCCACTAGTGCATCCATCAATCACATGCATGATGACTGATATGCGCAATGAGCAAGAACTTGGACACAAATCATGAATTCAAAACATTCTTGTATAGATATAAAACCTGACTTTTAGCACATTATCCAACCTAAAGTCCACGTCATGGTTTGGATTGATTGAACTAATTCAATTCAAAATAATACATGGTTGGGTTTTGATTATCTTAACTGAGTCACGAGTTAATTTATTTGATCAATTGAATCTCGAGTTGACGGATCATCGGATTGAACCTGCCATACCAAATTAGGTTCAATGACACTTTGTGTTTTGCTTCATTATTGTAGGAATTCTTCGATGCCTCATTTGGGATGCGACTAATTTGCTTTAAAGCTACTTTTTAAGATTGTTTCGTGCACAACTAGCATAAAGGTGAATCATTTTGATTTAATAGTAAAAGATATCTTTAGATTAACTTATGCATCAAAGATCAAGCTTTAATTGGAATGATCTTAGAAGACATCCTTCATATTAACTTGACGTATTTATATAAATAAGTTTATTTAAATGATAATCCCAAAGTTATAACTTTAAACTCTAAAGGGAGGGGAGGAGAATTTCTTGACCACAACTTCAATTCTTCGTAATTTAAGCGATATGTGATGATGATGATGAAGGATGATCTACAATTTCTACATAATGACCTTCATAACAATCGTGAACTTTTTTGTCACTAGCCGAATGACCTTTCGGGCCTGACAGTGTAGGCAGTTTTGCATTTATAGTAAGTTATGGGCTTGAGCAATGACAGAATTCAACAAGAGAATAAAATCGTGAATATCATGGGTTGGATTTTATGTGTTTTTTTTTTTTAAAATCTTGGGATGCATGTGGCGAACCCCCTTCACTCTAAATGACTACTTCCGCTAGAGAAATTTGATCAAATCTCGTATGGCCATAACGTGCCCAGGAGAAAAGCAGCAGCTTGCACAAAGAGGCAACAAAACTTCAAGGAGAACGAGTCAATTCCACCACCTTAGTCCAAATTCATGTCTTTTTTAACGCAAAACATGCCGCACAGGTTAAACGTGCTGGTAGTAGTTCTCGCTCTTTGGAAAATTCCAGGAAGGTGTAGGCTATACTAAAGACACGCCGTTGCATGTAGCTGCACACATGGCTAAGATCAATGACCATATTAGAAACCGTTTAGTACGGTGATAATTTCTATTCTTTGTCTGATCATGGAAAAAAACTGTTTTGTTAGTTAAATTACTTTACCTTTTATACTGTAACCTTTCAAATCTTGATTTTATAAAAATTAAAATAATTTATTTTTTATTTTACATGCAAAAATTTATCTCATATCAAATTTAACTGTAAACCTACCTTTTAAAATAACAACTAAAAATATTTTTCTTAAACCTATTATTTTAAAATTTCAACTATAAAAAATAACATAATACCAAACACACTTTAGCCTTGTGTTTATTTTTACAGTCAAAAAACGCTTTTGAAATTACTATTTTTATACTTCAAATTAGTTTATATACATACATACATACATATATAGATCATATTGATATAAGAATAAATTAAAAAAAATTAAAAATATTATTTTAATATATTTTTAAATAAAAAACATTTTAAAAAACAACCAGTATTATAATCTCAAATAATACCTAAGCCATCCTTGCTGTCTATGCTGCCATGGTTAGAGTTAAATTATGATTACACTTCTTATTCCAGATTGGGGAATGAAAATCTCCAGAATTGGAATCAACAAATTTAACCGGAGGTGGAGAAGCGTTACCAAAAACTAAATTGTGAGTACGAGACAAGGGCAAAAAAATAAAATTACTAAATGGAGTAAGCACAATGTCAACGATAAAGCTAGTGTGGGTTTTCTTTTTCGTCTATCAGCAACCTGAACTTTAAAATTGCAAAGGTCCGAAGTTCCCAAACCAAACCAATTCGATTATCCAGAAGTTGTGCTGAGTAAATAAATGAGTTTCCATATCTATGATTTTTATATTACAGGATGAAATGATTTCAATCATAAATTGAAATTACAGTGCATTATAATTACAACAGAAGCATAATAATCATACACACACACCTGGAACATGAGCATTTTGTTTGTAGTTTATCTTTTGCGCCGTGATTATGAATCAGCCTTTAGCACCGCCGAAGCCTGCTCCATGCTGTCTTCAGACTCTTTGCAGGCATGTAACACTGTGCATAGATCTGTTGTTTCAAGAAATTGCTCTGCATTGGCAAGGATCACGGGACCATACTCAAAAACCATCCTTTTGCACTGCCAATATTTCAAACAAGATGTCAGAGAAATAAATTAAATGGAATGTTGAATTTTCATGTAACTTAACCGAGAATTTTAACAGCCAGGCAAAATGCCACTAAAATCTCAATTTAGTGTTTCATTAATTTGCCTAAAAGAGTTCACTGTGTAGTTTTCTTATATATGGTGATTCTAGAATGCAAAAAATTGAGCATGAGTATAGAATGAAATTTGATCAATCAACCAAGATTGCCACAATCATGTACTTAAGAGCGGTGACCAATCAAATAGGTGGCCATCTGTTAATAGTCATATTAACAAGATAGAAAAGCTTAATTAAACTGTGGTGCAGGTGGAGTGATCTTCTGAAATATATAATTTAACAGAAGTGTAATACTTTAATGTATGAAACCGCTTGGAAGAGTGCAGTAGCTTCCACTTTTAAATGCCTTTCAAAAGTGCATTTTCCTTCAAAAAGCATCAAATTGATGCTTTATTTTAGTGCTTTTTTATGATTTTAATACGCTATTGTCAAAAATCAGAAAAAAAATTATTTTGATGTATTTTCAAGAGAGAAATATTTTTGAAAAGTACCCTGCACCATAATACTAAATTAGCACAAAAATTCCAATATTGTTCTCACCTTATGAGCATATTTCTCCATGGAGTTACATGCCTTCAAAAGCAACTCAATTATTTCCAGCTGAAAGAAAAAAAAGCAAGAATAAGCAATAGGTTGACTAATTGGTAAAGAGCTGCAAAACATGCATCATGCATCACACCTGATAAATATTAAATCAATAGAGATAAATTAGTTTTAAATTTATGTTGTTCAACAACAGTATATGGATGTCTTTGAGTCCAAAATGCCTAATGGCATCACAGCCATCCTCACAGAACTCTTGAGAATTTCAAAATATTGATTTAGAGATGATTTGCTCTATCTATGGCTAAGACTGGCGTAATATAGATCTGTCATTGTATAAATTAATCACAACTCTATATTGCAATGAGGTGACAATTTAACAATCTCACTAAACAGTTTCCAGAAAATATAAAGAAGAAGAAAGTTCCATTTCCAGTTTCTATTGTTCTTCTGGACTGGACAGGTGTATCATAGGGTATGATTTTAACAACTAATCAGCTATTTATTGCTAGTCGGTCAGACAAATGGATTGCCAGAATGGTGCCTTCTGGTCTTTGGTAGGTCACTGATCCAGAAAACAAATCTAACACAAGTGATGGATCAATAACTGCATCCACATAATGCAGCAGTAATGACAAAACATCCTTTATAATCATCATTCCTTATGATTAGCCAACAGTCAAATGCAAACCTGTGTGTCAGGATCTTTCAACTTGACTAGTACTTCTGAAACAGCACGTTGGCAAATGCTACAGCTATCATCATTGCGTTTTGCAGAGAAAGTTTTCATTTCTTGACAGAGATTGAATTTGCGACAGAAATCTTCAGATTGCACTGAGGAAGCGTATGAGAAGAAAATAGAAGAATAGTAGTCCACCAAAGTGATGCACTGTGTAAACAAAACATAAAGCATTAGAATTGGTTAAGTATTATGATTAAGTATTGAACAATTTTAAGATACACGGAATGTTTACAAGCTTCTCCAAGGCCAGAGTTCCACCACTAATCAACCATATTGGGTGGGTTTGGTCGATTTAGACACTATCATGCATAAAAAAAAAGAAAAAAAAAAGAAAAGAAATAGAAATTTGCAGTGCATGCATTTACACTATAATTATTCACATTGCATAACACAAATACTCCCTGCAATCATTAACTATCCAATTAGCATTTGTAGCAGTTCGTTGACCATTTAAACAAACTATCCAGTAGTACAATAACACCTTCTGAACTTATGTCGACGATAAGGTTTTCCATTTTAGGAATCCACTTCATGTAACTACAATTGGTAATCGACTACCATGGACAGAGATAACATGCTCATTTGTATTTATAGCAAATGGAAATAACAATAGCACTCAACCTATCCACTCAGGTCTGCCTGCTTTCAAACAAAAAGTCTCCCTGATAAATTTTGCAACAGATGTTAATGAATGCAGCTACTCGCTGCCGACCACTTCCCACCATAGTGGATGCTCAGAATTATATATTATCAGATGCATAATATAGATCAACATGCAAGAATTATTCAATTGGCAAACCAGAAAAAAAATATTGCCATGCTGGAAAGAGGTGAAGGGCCAAAAAATTTTCTTCCAATTCAACAACCAATAATCACCAGCCAAAAAACTAAAGGTTACCTCTTGCTCGAAAGTAGTCAACCGTGAACAGCTTCTGTGAAGCTTTTCAAGAATTTCAGTCTGTGTTTTGTTTTCAGCCAGGTAATCAAGTGCCTGCGAAGCAAACTCCTCACACAATGTGCACACCTCATCTTTCCTGGTAACATTGTTTGTTGTTTGAATTTCATTTTCTTGCTCCTGGTTTTCCATTATTTCAACTGAACAAAGAAGCAACTTATCATTATTTCGAACATTTTTCAGAATTAAACTTCATATCAACAATCCTAGAAAAAGCAAATTTCCTTTCCATTCAGAAAGGACAGCTGATTGGAAGCCACATATTTGAAGCATGTTTAAATGGGAGAGATCATACAAGGACATGCTTTGGAAAATATCAGATTTCAAAGATGAGACAATTTTGTTTCTAGATATGATTGAGAATAAGGTCCCAAAAAGTGATCACATTTAGATAAAGTAACAGATGATTTTGTGCTTATGTTTCACGAGGGACCTGTCAGCCTCCAGCCAAAAAATGGCTATAATTACTGCCAGCACCCATCACCCCAAGTGTTTTTCCCCCACTTTGGAGACAGTGAGACAGTAACATTGATCATGTCTTTCTGAGGCAGTGCAATATACAATCTAAAACTCGCAATATACAATCTAAACCCCACCCCACTAACCCAAACATCGACAAAAAAAAAAGGAAAAAAAAAAAGATGAAGAAAAACACAACATAAGCAGCGAAAATGCAAGTGGATCGGTGACAGGACATCACCAAATTAAATATGTTCCATTGGCGTGCTCTGCAAAGTGTTAACATGAAGCTGCTAAAGGGCTTAACCAATAAAACTGTTACATAATAAGTTCAGATATCTCTGGGCTATAATATAACATCTGATTAAACAAAACATAACTTTAATCAATTTTCCTGGGCAAGCAATACAAGAAGCCACGTGCACCAGCATAAATTTAAAACATGCAATTGCAACGGCTCTATAGGCCTGAAATTGCAGACTGATAATTAGTATATGAAAAGGGTTAATAGATAACCTGATATTTCATAGGTTTCTGCGGTTGTACTAAAAATCTCAGTGGCTGCCATTTGTCTAGCCGCAATGGAGCCAGCAGCACCCAGAGCAAGAAGAAACAACAACCCGATCCTCAAGTCCATAATACCCTGAACTCACATCAAGTTAAAACCAAACAAATTCTTCCCAGCCATTTACAAACAAATATGCAAACAAAATCAATGGCAACAAAACAGAAGAACATAATTACTTAAAATCTGGATTCATGACAATTGCTGAGAAGTGAGTTTTACATGGCAAGTAAATACATCCTATCCATATACATTTACAGTTCCCCGGGAAAATGATATTCCTTCTTCCACAATCTAACCATCCAATTAAAACTCATAATTATCTCTATTATCATAGCCCAACATCAAGCATTACATGAACACAGCTCCACATAACCTATTAACTAAACGAAAATCCTCACAACCCCAAGCATTCTCCTTCGCAACAACTTCGAGCATTTAAAGTCACCATCAGACATCTAAACACAACACTTTGACAGAGTCAACAACAACACGACATAGCAATGCCCTAATCAATGAAGTCACTTGCCCCTCACATCGATGCGATTAACAATTAGCTAAAAATCTGTTTCTTCTTTAATACAATTAATTAATTTGCATCTTTTGCTGGATAATTAACTGTAGATTAGATGCTTCAAAGCTAGGGTTAGGTTGGAAATTTAATAATAATTGGCTTGTTTTAACCTGACAATAACCGATAATCAGAACTCAAACAAGAAAATTAAAATTAAAAATAAGCATAATTAAGTCAAAAATGGATTAATTCAGATTTTTCATCAAATAAATAAATAAATATTAATTGAAGAAAAAGAAATCGAAAAATATCTAATAAAAATTAAAGAAATAGACGAAAATTAAACGCAAAAAGATTGTTTGGAAACAGAAATACGGATTACCAGGAACCAAACAAGATATATAATAGAAATCGAGAGAGTTTATTTACCTTAACAAGCAGAGAGGAAACTGATTCCTCCTCTTGGGATTTGATTTGAGTGTCTGTCAGGTAAGCCGAGGAGGAGGAGGAGGAGAATGGTTGTTGGGTTTCTCAAGCCGCCCGCACGGTTATTTAAATTCAATGTTCACCAGGAAACGTGTTGCTATGGGAATGGAGGGTTAATGTTAATGAAGATGACGTGGCGAAATGTGAGTGGATGGTGAAGTTTTGACTTTTGGTCTATGGTTGGGAAGGGTAGTTGATGCAAGGAAGCAACGTGGAAGAATATTCCAGCCTGATGGATTGCTTAGTGCTAATAGGGAGGAGGAAGATATTTTTATTACTTCTTTATTTTTTTTCAGATAAGCTTGACTAGCAAACAAAACGGGATAAATAAATTTTCAATCCATTTCTTTGTCAAGGAAATAATTGTGTATAAATACTAGTTTATTTGCAATGTGTGCACACTTTGTATTCAAGGCATGATTATAATAGCGATTTGGGGTCCAGGATATTTATGATAGCGATAATGATTTTTTTAAAATAATTTTTATTTAAAAATATATTAAAATAATAATTTTTTATTTTTAAAATTTTATTTTTTATATTAGCACATCAAAATATCAAAAAACACACAAAAAAAATTAATTTGAAAAAAAAAAATCAAAAGTTTTTAGAACTCTGGTTGAAACGCGGGGCTAAACATCTCCTTAATCTGGTCTAAAAATCTGGTTGTGAGATAGCTACAATTTGTTACTTTTCAAAATACAAGAAACACGATTTAAAACATAATTTTTATCTCATTTGGTATTGTGATAGCGATTATTTTTTAAAGTGTTTTTTGCTTGAAAATTTATTGAAATAATATTTTTTATTTTTTTAAATTTATTTTTAATATCAGCACATTAAAACAATTCAAAACAAAAAAAAAATAATTTTAAATAAAAAAATTGAACTTTTTATAAAAAAAACACTTTTCAATCGCAAAAACAAACCAGATAATAGGGTCTATTGTCAAACCACATATTAAAAATTAATCAACCAAGTTGTGGTAGGGAAAAAACATAAGCTTTCAATCCGCAAAACCTAATTCTTTTTAAGTTTTGAAAAAATAAATAAAAAAATATTTTAATTAAAAATAAATTTAGTTTAAAATGAAACACCCAAGTTGAGTTTTATAATTACAGCTTACCGACTTAGCGAATTCTTAGCCTGGGTTGTTATTGAATGTTAATCTTCAAAATTAAATTGTCAGTGAGGTTCTGAATCTCAAGAGTTCATTTAAGACGAGGAGTTGATCTATAAGAACATAGTTTTAATGTAAAAATAGTTGTGAGGATACTCTTTATCATTAAAAACCAAAAAATTCAAGTCCTCGTACTGATGCCAATAAGATGTGTTGAATCCTCATGCAATTTACCTCTTCCTACATTAAACTAGGGTTCAATTCTTTTGAAAGACCAACATCAATAACAGCAATAAATATTTTGGCAATCATGGCGGAAAGTAAATCCGAGACACTTTGGAGCACATGGAATGGTTAGTGATTTATAGGTCAATTTCATGTGCATTTGTTTTACTTTTGCACCGACAAAGTCTTGGCAGCATCTAGGCTTTGCTTTGCTGCTAATTAAACATGATGGAGAACTGTTCAATGTGTAGTAAGTAGTTCCATAGTGATTTCAGGTCTAAAAATTGACGTGCCTTTCGTCCCAATCCATTTGTTTTTCAGCATAAACTCTCTTAGCCTTAGGTGCTCCATTTTAATCTCGAAACAGAGAAGTCATTGCTCAGAAATCAGACAGCATTCCTTGATCAAGAACATCAGATTGGAGTACGAAGATAATATGAGAGGATTTTGATCACCAGACAGCCATTTTAAGGGGATGACATCAAATAGCAGGCAGAAACATTAAAGCATTGCAACCGGCTGGCTGCTTTAAAGAAAAGATGCATATCATAACATCTTACAGGCAAACATATTAAGGACAAATACCTAAAATAAACAACTGCATGAGAACACCAGGAACACTAAGAAACAGGAGAGTGGAAGAGGGAGTTAAAGCAATAAGAGCGAAGAAATTAGAAGTTAGTGCCGATGCAAACCAAAGAAACTCACCACTGGATCACCTCAAGTTTGGAGTTGGCTTCTTCTTTTTCTTACTCTGCTTTGTCAATAGAAGCGAGAACCGAGCAAATCCAAACTTCTTCCTCTTTCCAGAAAACTGCTTCTGACAGTTCTCCTTATCAACCTTCCAGCTTGGGAGTACATCAACATTTTGTTTACCAAGCATTTGACCCAACGACACCTTTCGCTTCACAGTACCCTTTTCTGCCATTGTCCCTGTCTCAAACTCTTCAGGCAGAAGTAGTTTCCTGCTAAGTATTTGCCCTATTGAGAGGGTTGGCTTCAAAACAGGTGTCGAGCCATCGCTTACTAGGTTCAGCCCATTCACATCAAGCAAGCGAGAGTCCCTCCTATGGTGAGATGGGTGGGGGTTTTTAAACTTAGCAGAGTTGTGTATGGAACGCCTTTTCTGCCCATGCTCAGATCTCCACCTGCGCAAAGCCTCTTCAACCGCCAGCTTTCCCTTATTTGCAGCTTCAACTCTGTTTAGCGCTTCTTCCAAGGCCTTTTTGCTGGTTTTGATTTCTTCTGTAGCTTCCTCCACTTTCTTCAAGACTTCCATCTTTGAAACATTTGCTTCATCAACTTGAAGCATGGCATCTACTACCTTAGTCTTGGAAAGTTCCTCAGCTTCTCTGGCTTTGCAGGTTAGCGACGAGTACTCTTCAAATGTAAGAGTTACTCCTTCAGGTTTTTGTGTGGACTTCGCAGATGAATTCTCATGGCTTGACAAAGCCTTGATCTCTGCAAGAGCAACAGCTTCCACTGCTCTAGCTGCTTCCTTCATTTTTCTTGCAGCAATCAACCTGATCTCTGCTGTTTGTATCCTACCTTTTGTTTGTTCAATCTCAGATAATGTTCTCAAAACTTCAGATTTCGCTGCATCGCCCATTTTCTTGAACTGCTCTGCTTCAGAACTCAGTCGCTGGAGCTCCCTTGAAATATCCACAGGATTATCAGAACCACCATTCATGTCAGCATCTTTTGCCCGTTGAAGCTTTTCTTTCGTCTGGTTCAGCTCTTCCTCAAGAGATGATATCTTAGAGGAATTCGTGGTCAACCTCTCACGAGTCTTTTCAAGTGAAATTCTTTCCTTCTCTAATTTCTTGTTAAGTAACTCAACAGAAGTTCGAGTGTCTGCAAGATCATTAGTAGTCCTAGAAAGGTTCAACTTGGCCTGTTTGAGTTCCAATAAAATTAAGCCAGGGGCTGAAGAGGGCAATGGGCTCAAACCTCCCATCAAATTCTGATGATTGGCATCCTCAAGGTTATCCTTCTTTTCTTCATTAAAATTAAAAGTCTCATTTCTAGCATCTGCACTTAACTCCAGGGCCGCCTTAACTTCAGCTGCTTGTTGCTGTAGCTTTAACTGAAGCTCTTCCCCCTTGGGATTTTCAAGGTTATCCTTCTCTTCTTCATCAAAATTAGAAGTCTCATTTCTAGCATCTGCACTTGACTCCAGGGTCGCATTAACTTCAGCTGCTTGTTTCTGTAGCTTTAACTTAAGCTCTTCGACAATCCCTTTTGTAGTTTCTAGTTCTTTTAAAATATCCAGTGTTTCCCTTTCTTTCACAAACAGGTCTTTCTCCAGCAGCACTGCTTGTTCTTCCACCTTTGCAATGTCAATATTTTCCATGTCCTGCCAATATTGAACAGGAAAAAAACAAGAAGCGTTAATCTCCTTGGAAGGAAATCAAGCACCACAGAAAAAAAAAAAAAAAAAAGAGCATCCAAACACAAAGTACGCACACCTAATGTCTCTTGTTCGGTGTTAGTGCACGCATACACAACTAGCAGTTCCAGGCTGAATAATGTATCATAGATATACAAAATCTAAATGCGTGAATGTATTACTCCATTGATAGATCCCCCATCATGCATCAATGTTGAACTTAATCCCCTTTACTGAACTTCTCAATAACAACCTACAGAACATGAACACTCCTCAGATTTTCTCACCCGCAACTACTAACTACCTCCCTTAAGTACGAGTTGATCCATGAACTGGCAGATTTCATGGTAACTGTAACAACAAAGTGTCTCTAATAAAACTAAAATATAAAAATGTACAGCCTTCGGACGGAAATTCAGAATCCAGCAGATCATCTTTTGTAGCTAAAATTGCCAGTACACAGTCTTCTAAACAACACAAAACATAATAGCAACATTTAAATTTGTCCCACAAATTTTGCAACTCCAACATAGTCATCCACATTTTTCAAATAACCTCATGATTTCCTAACAACTATGACACAAATAAAAGCCTAAATTATCAAAATTCAAACTTTTAACATCCAAAACACACATTTCCTTTAAAAAAAAGTTATAAAAAAGAAGACTTTTAAAAGAAATGACGCACAAATTTAGCAAGAAAAACAAAACCCCAATTTCATAGAGAGAGAGAGAGAGAGAGGGAACCTCTGGTTTTTGTTGAGAGGGTTTCCAGTACCCGATTCCACCAAATCGACTCACTGCTTCTTTAACTGACTCAAACGGAGCTGATGTATCAATCTCCGCCTTCATACTCCCAGAACCCGACCATTTTTCTTGGCCCAGAATTCTCGAGCCCGAACCCGATTCGCTCATTTCGGTCTCCATTACTTCAATTTCGAAAACCCACAAAAAATCGCTCACTGTCTGTTTTTCAGTTCTGAAATTCAGGCAGAAGCTTAGGAGAAAATGATGGTGTTTGTAAAGGGACAGTAAATGTACAGAGTTCTAAGACAGTAGAGTGAGAGGGAGAGAGACAGAGAGAGGGAAAGGAACTAAAAAGATAGGTAAGGTATACGTTAGAGTTTCTTTGGTGTTGAATTTACTTAAAAGCCCTTGAGAATAGTAACAGTTTTAGCATGTTTATTTATAGGGTGATCGTCATTATAATAAAGTTTATTTTTTAAAATATTTATTTTTAAGATGTATTAAATTAATATTTTTTATTTTTTAAAATAATTTTTAATATTAGCATATCAAAATAATTTAAAAATATTAAAAAAATTAATTTTAAAAAAATCAAATTTTAATAAAAGAAATTCAATCTTAATATCAAATATTTTTTTAATAATTAATTGAGAACGTAGTTGAAATCGTGTTTCTTAATAATTTAAATTTTTTATTTAAAATTATTTTTTTATATTTTTTTATTTGATATGCTGATGTCAAAAATAATTTTTTAAAAATATATATATATAAATATTATTTTGATAA
>Ga0307517_10009869_pt1 | contig 13454 bp, 4 predicted proteins | sample 23_EM_MG_FD_194515 | JGI IMG/M metagenome (GOLD analysis project Ga0307517, IMG submission 194515) | Populus trichocarpa ectomycorrhiza microbial communities from riparian zone in the Pacific Northwest, United States - 23_EM | ecosystem: Host-associated > Plants > Roots > Unclassified | place...
TGTGATATGGAAAGTAGAAATAGATATATATAATATGGATGGTAGTGAGAGGTTATGGTAGGTATATAGGGTTAGGGTTGGTATATCCTGTCGCTCTATGTTTTGGGTGTCTATGGCTCATGACACTCCATGAGTAGAATCAGGCTCAGGGTAAGAAATGCTGTATCTATTGAATGAAGTCTTGGCAATACCACAACAAAAATGTTCGCTTAAATATTCAGTATGAAAAATTAAAAACTTAGGGTTAGGAGTTAAGTATATTGATCTTAGAGACAGGAACATAGCAGCAAGCTCACTACGTACACGGTCGGCACGAACACCACCAAGTCTGAAGCATAACGCAACAAGTAAGAAGATAGCTGCACAACAGGCAGAGACATCTGAGATGAAGGAAACAACAGCAGAGCATCGGAAGCGGGTATGTATGGGGCCCATACCAGGCACAGGGGTAAGTGCTAATACCGCTGTATCAGTACTTGAGAACGAATCGAGAGTCAACAGAAGACCTGCTGGAGCCGAAATGAGTCTGAGCAAACAAGGCCTACTCAGAGGCATGCGCGATCAGGAGTACAAGACCCTACCTGACGGCCGGTTAAGGAGAGAAAACAAGTACATTTAAGCAAGAGAAGATAATAGGAACCTTTATCCAAAGAAATGGCAGTAAAGCATTAGTGTGCAAGGAGTACGTTCATAAATAACCAGAGGGCTTTTCAGAAAAGACATAGAGGAAATATGAATAAACTTTGCGTAAAGGAATAAGAGAGAACACAACAGATGCGAGATTGGTAAGTAAAAATGTGTGAGATAAATCAGGAACAAGACTCTATAGCCAAACTCAGGGTCAGAAATCCTCAAATGTCACACAAAGATAAGCCACAATACCACAACTCAACTAACATGAGAATTTTTGAAAATAGGTTTTTGAAAAAAGAACTCTATAATTAAGATCTACAAACTCTCAGGATGTCAATAAAACAAATAGCTTTTTAATTCATCAAGAGGTGAAAAAGTTGTTGTGGAATGAATATTGTGCTACAACTAGTACTGTGTGGCTAAGGTTGTTGTGTATATCTCATACTTTTTATGGTGAAAAAAACAGAATAGTATGAGAAAGATTTTCAGAATGTGTACATCTCATCATGAGATGAAAAAACAATTGAATATAACTAAGAAGTTGATTTAACAAGTAAAGAAAAATTGATTCAAGATTAAAACCAAAGCTATTAAATATATGTAGTTATAGAAAAAAATCTTCTCAGGCAACATTGTTGTACTTGAAAAGGATATTTTGTGTGAGAAAATTGATTTATGAGAAAATAAGTGTATAAATAAGGATAATTTTTATAAGAAAATTCTTGTATATTAGAAAATTCTTTCACAAAAACTTATCTCATAGGAAAATTATCATCTCAGAAAATTATTTGTAATAAGAAAAGTTGTTTATTTTGAATAAGAAAACTGCTGACAGAAAATAGTTTCATTTGGGAAAATTATTTATTATAAGACAATTATTTCATGAGAAAATTATTGAATATGATAATATTTTCAGCTGAGAGAGAACACTTTCATGTGAAAACATTATTGCCTGACCAGTAATGCAGCATCGTCTCCCATCCGGCAAAACCACACAGTGCCGCCCTTCACCCTCCAGCAACTTCCTTTACGAAGTTACATCGCAGCCCCTCTGCCAATCTGTTCTGGTGGTTCCTCAGCACGCCAAAGAATATTCTGTGCATAAACTATGTGTCCAATATTCAGTGCTCAAGGTATGTGTCAAGAACGGGTGGCTCATGATATTCTCCAAATGCAGGCTCTCCTCTGTTTGCTTCCCGCCTTATGCAAATCATATAATATAGGATAAGGGCACTGTTAATCTCACTACTTTTCCTATATTTACTCTGGCTTTGAATGACTTGTTATATCATTCCTTCAAACAAGGCAGAGAATTAAACTTGGGTGCTTTCTTCCGCATTGAAGGTAATAATCCTAATTCTACTGCGCTGCTTGGGTTTGAATCATTTAGTACTATGTATTATACCTATAGCCGCCAATCAGATGACCATTATCACCGAGGGCTGAGTTACTCGATCGATATTAAATAATTCCCAAGCAATATATCTCCCCTGCTGCTTGGTTCAACATCTATTATCCTTGCCGAGTTATTCACTCAAGTCTATAATGATATTAGAGTGCCTGATTTCATAATAATCTTATGTACCATCTCTGAGATTGGTAAACAACTCTCAATTTGTTATTTTTTATTAATAATATACAAGGTATTTCGATTTTACAGCAGGCTAGCCCATGCCATATTGTCTTACATTATGATCATATTTCATGAGATAAATATGTATTTACCTGTCATCGTTTCTGGAACTAATACTTTCTTCATCTATATAATTTTATTATCTTTTTTGACCCTAATCAGTATTTATGGCTTAATTATCAAGATTGTTTTTTAACTCTAAGTTCTTAGTTATATTGTCACACAAGACATCTTGGATCACTATTGTTAGTGCCAAGTATCACTGCTCTGTTGAATACTATGAGTTATTCCTGGTTACTCTCAAATATGGAAGAAAACAGCCACTAGTGTAACTAAATTTGAAACTATAAATATACAGGTTACCAGGGATATGGCTTCTCACATACCGTAGTGGCTAACCAGTAAAAATATCTGAAAGTTTGTAGGCCACAAAGTAGTAGATGCAAATTCATAACTCGAGTGCCGTGTAAATTGAAGTAACAAATGGATAAGGTGCAAAATATAATCGTGTTAAATTAAAGTGGTGAAAGAATTAGGGATAGCTGTCAAGAGTTTGCATATGTTATTTGATTGCGATTGCAGGACAAAACTAGGATTAAGATCTCCAAGAAAAGAGGAGTGCCTGCCACATTTTCACCAGGCGTTGAACGCCTGTAAGGAGCTTTCCAGAGAGATCGATCCAGATCGATCCAGATACCTGTTACCCCAACCTCAACAATATTTCGCAACTCAAATAATCTACGACTGATTTCCTGATGAGAAAATAATTATCAAGTATGAGTTTGACTATCACTAGGTTCATTTTGGCGAGTACATGTGGCTAATACAAAGCCATACTAAGCCTCAGTCAGGTGTCTCCACACCTATCTTCCATGTGGTATAAGAAGGCTTCCGTGTGAAATTGGTCAAGCCTTTCATAGCACTGGCAACCCCAGTAATCGCAATATCCTTTCCAACTCAAGAAACCTCTAGAACAAGTGGTATACAGATACCTCTCCTCTTGTTGCGGTTCATGAGTGAGCATCATTCGAGCTATCCTAAAGCACTAGCCTGCTGCTATACCGACAAGGGTTTCTATAGCACAGAATGAGCATTATGACTACCTATCAAATAGGTACTGAGAATTTCAAAGTTTTTTCTCCGTCCTGGTACCTTTGGTAATACTTTCATAATAGTCTCTGCTACTAAAATAAGACAGCAGTAGCGCATCTTTCAGATAATGTGATTTATACAAGGATTTTGAAAAGGCATGACATTACTTGTATGACTCATCATTTCAAGACATCAGCTGGTTTTCTAGACCTCTAATTTGTCACAATAGCTCTGACCAAATCCACCACCTTTTGCACACTGATGACGAACACCAATTCTTCTTCTCCCATCCCATATTTCACCTTTTTCCCAAATGATTGGAACAGTATAGGTCCAGGCAAAATAGTCATAAGCACAACTTCGATCATCACATCCTGCCGACCGATTCAGTGAGCCTGATCCAACAGATGGTGAACCTGGAATGGTTAGCAACAAGGAGCGGGGGACATATGAGTAACTAACACTCTCCCAAGAAAACCTTGTTTAGGAAGCATATAAGTGTGGTCTTAGTCCTCAAATAACTTTGTGCCCGCATCAATCTAAGAGACTGAGAGAGCATGGATTTCAAATATTCTTGAGGATCCCACTAACAGCTTGCAATTTGAATCCTGTTTGTAGTCATGATAGGAACTGGTTTGGAGTACCTTTGGCCAAGAATCTGAGTCAGGCAAGCCTGATTAACAGAGGGCAGAAGGAAGTCTGTCAGGGACATGGGGAGGGGCTTGTAGTAAGCAAATTGCTATTTTAGATTCTGTAACTGGTAGAGGTACTAGTGTTACAGATGGATTATTCTTTAGGATTTGTGTGGTTCCAGGATACAAGCCTTGTGGCTGTAGCTTGTGATGTTATGCAAGAGGTATCATTTGATACCAAGTTTGTTTGATGTTTGGGTTCAGGATATGAGGTTGTACCTCTCCATAAGTGTATTTCAGCTGTATCAGGTGATACTCCTGTTGTTTGATGTTTGGTTTCAAGGGATTGCATTCATACCTTGAATGTTTTATGTATTGTTTTATACTATCAGTTTGATATTATGGTTGCTTTAAGATACAAGCTGTTCTCGGAGAATAAAGGCTTTGCAAAAGCCGGCCATCTATTTAAAGCCAGCATCTTTCCAATTTAGCAAGGGCAGACTTCAGCAGACAGAGTTTTCAAAATACTTGGTTGGATAGTTATCTCTTCAGTTACCCACGATAGTTAGAAGCCACCAAATACTTCCAGATCTTAGTGATATAGCCAAATGTTTTATCAAACAACATTTTGTAGCCTCCACATGATCAAGTCACCTTGGCCAGACTCTGCTTAGAATTCCAAGTTCACAACCTGAGATAGTTTCTTAGAAGGACTTAGAGAACGGAGAACCAATAACGAAAGGTTACAGATGCAGTGATTTCAAGGGTACTAGAGCCGCTATATTAGTATTGGTTAGGAGAATAGATAATGTAGGAGCATTGATTGGTACAATACTATACTAGGTGTGCTTGAAATTTTGCAAATCAAGGTAGTCTGGTACCCAATGGCAATCTATGGTATAATGCATAGCTTTACAGCTAAGGCTAGCTTGAGCTAACAAACCAGTGCTGTAAGAGAATCTAAAAACCCTACAGTGGGCCTATGTACCATTCACCGATCTACTACTCCTGACACTATTGGCACTGGACTTCAGAAAATAGGCCGTACTGTAGCACCTTACTATATATCATAATTTTTCATATCAGCATATATCAGCCTACTCACTACTAAATTGTAAATACCTGGTTACTTGTTCTATGCATTGTGGAGTAGTGGGAGAGTTTTCCTTTACCAGGCCTTTGTATTACACCGCCTAGAGGGCATACCTTTTGTGTTATCTCTGCCTGACCCAGATTCTGGTCTCACTTGCCTAGCCTGGGTATTGGATATCAGCATCAGACCTCATTGTACAATAAAACTATAATGTAAAGTGTTGAAAAGTATCACTTTACTACTAGATGTATTTCAAAATTACGTTGTATCACTAAATTCTTTCTATTCCGAACTGCCATTGAACTACCACTGGAAAGACAATATTGAACCAATACAGCAAACCTAGCCTTTTACTATAGCTACATATCACTACGATGGTATATTTAAGGACAAGGATTACTTATAGATGTCTACTTGCCTATCGTTCTGCCAATATACCATTGTGTGCTTTACATTCAAGTTTTGAGTCTGGTTTTACTCAATAGTTTTAGCTGTAGCCGATTGTAGGCACAGTTTATTGCAAATCTGGCGGAGTCAATAGGCAAAATTAGCACACAATTACACTTTGCGTTGCTCCCTCCAGTAATGGGTTGGTCCAGGACAGATGCGCCATAGTGATGTGATATAACTCAAGATAAGTGGAGTAGGCAGGTTACAAATTGTCAAAAATTCAGATAGAATCAGACACATTTTAGATAGAAACAATAATTTGATATACACGAGAAATGATAATGTCAGGGTGCACTGGTTTGGGCTTGGTTCTCTCATTCCGGCTGACATTGAGAGCCCAATTCCAGCCCCTTTTGAATCAGACCAGTGGGCCTTTGTAAAGTCTATCTACCTTTTTTTATTTATAAATCAATTATAAGGAGAAGGGAAGACAAGGAGGAAATATATATTGGTGGACAGAATACAATTAAAAGGAACAGATTGTAAAACCTGAAATGCATCTCACAGGGAAGCTTGACAAGGATATACAGATCTAGTTGACAAATCGAGCATTGATATAATGAAGATATAAACACAAAGTTTTACAACTTTAGGTATAATTATTAGAATATTTGGACACTTTGAGGGCTATAATTCAGGCACATGTTGGATTTGAATAAGTAACTGTGAGATGAAGTGAAAGATGATTTCAATACTGATACAAAGAGCATAGAGAGGAAAGAGCAAGGATGGTGATACATTCAACAGGGTACAAGATTCCTCAAAGTTGAAAAAGGATCACACTCGAGGGGGAGGAATTCAGCAGAATATGAGCAGAGTTCACTGGCCGCTCCTAGTTTACCTTGCTGGGAATTGTTCATACCTGGTGGGTGGCTCTGAATCTAGCTTTTGTAAAAACATCCCAACTGGCAAAAGATTGATAACCTGTTTATGTGCCGTGGGGATAGTACTCTGGTGTGGTATTGAACGATCTCCGGCAGAGGGATTGGGGGCGATATTTGAATAAATGATTAAGAATCCTATGATAAATATTGATAGCAGCATAATGGAGTGGTGTTGAATTCTAGTATTAGGGTAATTGGGGTCTACATCATGCTGGGCTAGTAGTATGTTGACCACTTCATTATACCTCCAGAGAGCATGCCACCAGAATGGTATTTGTTACAGGTTTATTCCAGTCTAACAAAAATAGAGTAGGACTAGTGATAGCCCTAGTAATGCTGGTGCTAAGTGAGGCCACAAGAGCCTGGTAGCTGGAAGAAATGATTATTGAAGGACAAATTGGACTCAGGGATCACCTTTCAACCCAGTGTATTCTTAGACTGAAGGTGTGTTGAAGTCTGCTGTCTCCTGCTAGCTAGGTGACTGGTTTAAATATATAAATCCAGAGCGATATACTTCGTGCAATCAAGATTATTACCAGTAGCTGCCCACACACTGGAATTCTGTTATCCTCTAACCATGCAAGAACAAAGAGTCATAGCTCAGACTCTACCAGTGTTACATGACTATTTCATACATAGAATTCCAAATATAAATATCCAGTGATATATATTCAACTTTAGGATATGATAGCATAGCCTATTTGACTCAGAGTCAGTGGTAGAGCTGAAATCAAGTCAAATCAACGACAGATAAATCAAACTAAATATAGGTGATTCTGCACTGGCCGCTCCTAGGTGCCTTGACTGGGGCATGTGTTCATATTGTATTCCCTTATTCTGGAAAATCAACAATCGTTCCAAGATCTACGCTATCGTCAGTGCTCTCGTGGGTGTGCTATTGGAAGCTGTCATAATCTGTGGTGAAATAATTGTCCTCAGAGCTGCTAGAATCAGATTCTTCATTGTAATAAGGTTTTCAGAAGTTGTTGGCGCAATTGTTTGCTATACAGAGTATGGAGGAATCTTCTCGGGGCTACCTGGAGGTTTTAATGATGTGGGAAGTGATCTGAACTGTGGATTCTGCTGAGAGGTTTGTATTTCAGTATGCTGGTATGAGTTCTGGTAGTCATTGAGGTTCTCGATAAGTTCCTTGATGTCATCTGCTAGCTCATCGCCTTTCCAGTAGACCAAAACTTACTGCTTGTTATGCTGGCTATTGTAATCGAGTATGTCGTCTGGTTCCCATTCATCTCCACGGTCGATAAGCATGGGTGCTGACTTGTCCATTCGGCAGGACTAGAATATATCAGCATTGCTGTCTCTATACTCTTTAAGTGAGCAGACGAGGAAGTAAGGCTTTTGGCGGGCCATCCCCGGCACGAGCTGCACTTTGTAGTTATCTTTGTCAGCTAGGTATTGTGGAACGATAAATGGTCCAAACATGCGTGGTTCTAGCTTCTTTGATCATCCAGAGGCGGATGTATAAGGGTGGCCTCTGACAGGAACTCTGCTCCCATTCCTGAAGGTTTGTCTTTTAAGATTGTGGCTGTTGTCCGCTTGCATTATGTAGTGGAAGATAGGATATTTTCTGACCCTGTTTACTTCTATTCTCGTGCCTTATGGGCCTTTAGTATATCATCCACAGCTGCTACAATGCTCGGGATTTCTGGACATCATTGAATCTCTTCCAGGGGTATCCAGAGAGAGTATGATAGGGCGAGATGCCTAGATGTAATGGGTGCACTCTGTAGGAAGATGGATCCTAAGATTGCCACCACACCGAAGACTCAAAGTAGAAGTAAGGATTAAAATAAAGATAAAGATAATTCAAAGTAGAATCAAGCGGTAAAACTTAATATCATTAAGCCTGAAAGCTTCTCTCAATAGGTTCTCTCGAGGATCGTTGGTTATCAGAATAGGGTGTCTCTAGCTTTAGTTAAGTAGAATAATGTAAAGCCAGAGGACACCCATCAACCATTCTGACCTTTCGCGAGCACCCTGCTCAGCTCAGGGCTGTCCAACTCACCTGCCTGGAGTGAGCTAACACTCGGAGGCAGTCGGACCGCTCAGATATTAACTATCTCCACAAATAGGAAGTGCTTCCGGTGATGTCTCTCCAACTACATCTGCATGAGCGAAAACTCTTTCCTATCGGTAGCAGATCAGTGGCCGACCGACATGCCCACCGTAGAGATAATATCCATTGGGACTCACTGTCCCCGCGGTGCTTTCGTCGATACAAGCTACGCAGTCCATCGGCAAATCTACTTGGCTATACTAAGCTTCTAAACCTGACTGCATGCTCATAAGAAATCTCCTGCTGCATGACTGCATGGGCGCTACCCACAGTCAACCATGCGGAACCTTCTTAAACCGTGACAAGACTCACACCTCTAGAGTCTACTAATAACCCATGGTAATGCTACAGTTCACGGGGTAGCCCGGGACTGGCTTTGGAGTGGTTGTCCAGGAAGCCTTTCTGCTTCCCCTGTCAGCCCCAAGCCCTCTACTGTTAACCATACAACTACCCGGAGGTCAAAGTATACCCGTAGGTGGTTTCCAGGTGTTATCCAGGTGGCGCCCCAGGAGGCGGTCACCCTCACACCCCTTATATATCCTGCGAACAGCTACTGGTCGGTTGGACGGCCACAACTCATAGGGTGTTGTGGGAGCGTTCCTATGGATCTTACTTTACTAGGAAGCACACAACTACACTGTCGTACAGTACTGTCGCGCTGTATCAACGCTGGGGCCGCAGGGGGGTGTTAGGAATATCCCCTGAAAGTTACAGGAGGTTCGGACAACTCCTGCTCCGTCAGTACCCCGTTTCGTGCCCTACGAAGCGGCCCTTTGAACATCTATAGCCCCACTATAGTGAGATAACTTCCCCCTAAGTCCGCGGATGACTTTGTCGGTGAAGGTAGGGTAACTGGGGTACCTCAGTAGGGTAACTGGGCTCCCAAGGTAGGGTAATCATGTTTCTAAGGTAGGGTAACTTCATCCTTCCTTGCCTTTATTCCTTGCGGGAGTCCCTGCGACCAGATATAATGTTGCCCCAGAGACCCGTGCAAAGTTTACCATGGGTGCTTAGCTTTATGCGATCATACCCTCCGAAGGTTACCCTGCCTAGTACGGTAACTTTGGCCTACCTAGGTTACCCTGTCTAACCCTATGTCACCAAGTCACTTTGTAGACACTTATATCAACTCATGTCCACCGGTAGTATACCAAGTATACTGGCCTATCCTCAATATGGTTACCACTTGGTACACCATACGGGCTTGAGTCTAGTCCACTGTAGCTACCTATCTGTAGGGTCGTTACACTAGCGATTGATGGGGCGCGCCCTTCACAGAGTTGGCAATGGCCAGTAGGACACAAGACCAGTTGTTCTGTCTGAGATTAATGAACTTCCTCATTAGCTGTTTGAGGATGCGAATCCTTCGCTCAAACTCGCTATTCTTTGGTGGCGATATTGGGTTACCGTCCAGACCTGAATATCAAAGTACTTAATCAACAGAACCAAAGCTTAGATGTATAGCGAGAGCTCTGGTCAAGGACAATGTTAACGGGAAGACCACATATATTGACAATCGTGCTATTCAGTTTTTTGAATATCTTTGCAGAAGCAGTAGGGTCTTGGAGGCAGATGATATATGTGTAAAAGGTAAACTGGTCCTGTATGATCATGATGGATGGATAGCGATCAGATTTGCGGAAGGGGCCAGTAACATATAGCGCAAGGGATTTGTCTACTTCGTCACTGTTATGTTGGGTAAGGGATATTGCATAGGGAAGTTTGACAGGCGCATTGATAATCTAGGACGGATCGCATCCCAGGCAGGATCAAACCAAGGCCGGGCTTATCTCGGGCTACAAGAAGAAGCATGTCATATCGAAGTAGCATTTGTAGGCTGAGAAATATCTGAAGCCTTTCTGGACTCTCTTAAGGATCATATGTATTAGGAATACCTCCTTCCCAAGAGATCCAATATGAATATCCAGGTTGTGGTACGAATTGGTGTTCTGGGCAAGGAGCAGGCCATCACTGATAGAATAGTGCAATTTGTCACCTGTTTGTCTGACTGAAATTTAGCGTGCATGGGACTTAAGGGATTTTCTGACAAATTGGGGAAGGAAACCCATAAGGGAGGAGTGAACAGTACTAAGAAATTGGTTGGCATTGGTAGCCTTATCGAGGTGATAGCCAACTTGACTGTAACGGGAACAGAGGGCCGGTAAGCACATAGCTCGGGTGGCTTGGATGTAATCATTTAGGCGGAAGGGTGGTAGGCATGCCAATAGGGAGGGGAGATTGGGGAGTGAGGCCTGGTATTCCTCACTGGCTCTATTGGATGTCGAAGTTCTATCCTCTCGTTTTCAATTTGCTTTCATGTTCTGCTTGTGGACCTTAGGTTTTTTCGCCAGTTGCCTGCATCTCTTTTTTTTTTTTTCTTTTTTTTTTTTTTGTAATCAAATCGTTATTATGTTTAAAGGTACAAAAGACTCATGCAGCGTTAGCTATGGAGATAAAAAACCTATAAGCAAACGTCTTCCCGCCCACTTCACCTCGTCATAGGAAAAATCAAACCCCCCGAGACCATAGAAGAAACTTCCCCTGCCTAGCACCTAAGACTCGCACCTCAGACACGTAGGGAAACAGCTCATAGAAACGTACAGGAGAGAGACCCAAACCCTTCAGCAGGCCCCCAGGTAACACTAAGGAAAGAATCAAAGAGACGCCTAGATAGAACTACTATTGCCAATATGCCAAATCCAAGAACCCGTACGGTGAAATCCGGTTGGGGCGGCGGCTCACCGGGCGGGAGTGACCGGAAGGAGGCGGCGCGTCGGCGTTTAGGAGTGACCAAGGAGGCAGTGCTATACCATGATCAACCGTAACCTAAGCGAGGTTTGCGACCGTAGAGTAAATCGCAGGAGGGAGAGAGGCAGGTGGGCGAGCGGAGCCACTGGGCAGAGGGGATGCCAGCCAACGACGATGAGCAGTAGGATGCCAGCCGGTGAGTAGCAGTAGGGTGCCAGCCGAAGGGGGGGGAGCAGTACGGTGCCAGCCTGGGCAGGAGTTTTTAGCAGTAAGGTGCCAGCTTAAGGGGCAGTACAGTGCCAGCGGACGGAACTGGGAGGGGGGTGGAGGAAGGATCGCGAGCAGGCTAGCCACAACCGACTAACGGGCCATAGCAAGGGCTTTTGGGACGACAGCGAAACCGAGCGAGACCGTGATGTTACTAACCGAAGCTTTCCCCATCAGGGGTACAAGCCCAGCAGAACCAAAGTCTTACTTTGACCGAGAGTCCGGACGCCATATCGCCGACCGTGAACGAAACGAGAAGCTTTCCGACCGTGCAAAATGCTAAGCGAGGTGCAAAGCAAGTGCGGGGTAAGGGGGAGAACCGAACTTCATGAGCCGGTGTCAACGATGAACAGGAACGAGAACCCCAAGGAGGCGAGGCATGCGTGCCCCAGGAGAGGAGGGTAGATGGCTTAACGTCAACCCCTAGGCAGTAGCCATGATGGGGGAAGAGAGCTGGGTGGGGCAAAGTGACGATGATTTCCCGTGGTGTTGAGATTTCAATCGCCGGAGGTGGAGGAGAGATGGTTCGTGCCCAGTTGCCTGCATCTTGTTGTCAGTGCTTATATATCTCATACTTATTATCAGTACTTGACATTGAGCTCATTTCTGAATACTGTTATTCAATTTCACTAGATTGGGAGGTTTTATCATCCCCAATAGAGTTTCCCATCGATATTCTGTGATGGTTGCTAGTTGCGTGTAATAGAGCAGGCGAGGAGGCATACGGCTTGGGCTACTCCAAACACGTTACTGTATTGCTTGTTATCACGTCTATAAGGGATTGACACCTGGAGCGATAGATAGAATCACTGCTGGTGTGCATGATGTAGCCTGTGAAGAGGCACACGCTTGGGGCATCAGGGAATGAGTTACTGTATTGCGGATAATCGGGTCAATAAAGTACTCAGGCAAGCAGCAATTGAGAGAATCACTGCTAGTAAAGGTGGAAGAAGTAAGTGCTACGCCGTGAAGATACCTGAGCTGGTCTGATTCAATGATAAAATTTGTAAAAGAGGTGTAACTTGTATTGATCTAGAGGGGCTGAGTAGGGTTAGGAAGCGCAACATAGTCATAATGAATAGTGTAGTTTTTAAGGCTTATATCGAGTGGTCCTAGGACTTCCTCATGGATTCTCAATACCTAGTCTACTAGGAAATTCTTCACTTCTGGCGGATGTTTTATTTTAAAATAAAAGCGACTGATGTGTGCTAGCCATCTCTGTTGTCGTCAATTGTGATTATTCTGTGTGATGAGTTTAGTGCAACTCTGGGGGTCTGTAACGACTGTGAATTCCTCTGTACCAAATGCGGAGAGAACGCTTCTATAGCCCCAACTGTTGCGTGTGTTTCTTATTGCTGTCGGGTAGTTGATTTGTGATGGTGTAGGTTTCCAGGGGTGGGATGCTGCTTGTATAGAGGCATCTATGGATGGCCCTTGGCCTCTCCAAGAGCCTGCACCGGTAGGGGATATGTCTGCCAACAGCCATATTGTATCTGGCTTATTATACAGGATGGGTGTTAGGACCATCTGCTTGTCTACACCACACTTGAGCGGTTCAAAGGCTGCTTCATTCAGATCCGCCCATAGTCGTTCGGCCTTCCAACCCAGCTTTGTAAGCTGTGCTGTGTTCGTCGAGAAATGGCGAAGGAACTATGATATGTCATTGACCATTCCAGTGAAGGGCTGAAGTTCTTTGTGGCTCTGTTTTCCCACCCGGTCCATTATAGTCGACATTTTCTCTGGTGCTGGATGAATGTGATCATCCTGAATCATATGGTGTAGGATGCCCCGTTAACGAGCAAAGAAAACATCTTTCTTTGGGTTAGGGTTAGGAATTAAGTTGATTGATCTAGAGACAGAGTAAAGTACATGACCAGACCTACTGCCAGGGCGCGTACATTGGAGAGTCTGAGGTGAAGATACAACATGTGAGGAGACAACTACC
>Ga0307517_10009871_pt1 | contig 13453 bp, 15 predicted proteins | sample 23_EM_MG_FD_194515 | JGI IMG/M metagenome (GOLD analysis project Ga0307517, IMG submission 194515) | Populus trichocarpa ectomycorrhiza microbial communities from riparian zone in the Pacific Northwest, United States - 23_EM | ecosystem: Host-associated > Plants > Roots > Unclassified | place...
TCGCCGCACAGAAAAAGACGACGCCCGCAGCGAAATCCCCCTCGTCCACTTCTTCCCCTTCGACCACGTTCTTCACCCACGGCTAAACAGCATCTGCGATTCTAACGGCTCCCTCCTGCGATGCGTGAACCGGTCCCTGCGGAGTTGGTCGACATGATCATCGATCAAGTTGGCAGTGGTCACAGTCTGGTCCGTGGACAACGCTCCGGAGGAGATCGCAAAATGGACGCCATCGCGTATCAAACCCTCGCGAACTGCGCTTTGGTAGCGAAGACTTGGACTTTTCGCTCTCACAAGAACCTTTTCAATGATATCGTGTTCTCTGTCGACGAAACGGATGGGATACTGGACCTCACCCTGCCTTCTGCGGCCTCGTTGAACTTTATCGAGTCCCTGGCGATATACGTGCCCTCTCAGAGTCACCACCGAGAATCTATCACTTCGTATCTCTTGGGCGCGTTCTCTGTGTGTCCTCTTAGGTCTCTCAGGATCGGAGGAGGGTTGTTCTCCCTCACCAGGCGTCTTGTACTCCGCGCTTGCTTCGGTGCTCTCTTTGGTCGACTCTTGGAGCTTACGTTTCGTTTCTGTCTCTTTGAACCCGAGCCGCTTCGCGATATCCTCGCCATTCGGAACACTTTGGCGGACATCACGTTTCTGGGCTGTGACCAAGATCACCCCGAGGACCCCACTAGGAACAACATCAACTGGCAACTGGTTAACCATGACGTGAGACGCACCCTCTGTGTCATGGGAGGTGATGAGAAGCCTAGCGAGGAGTTCTATATTGATCTCTCTGAGCTGTCTGTTCGGTTCAGCAAATTGGACGTTGACTTTTATGAAGACGGAGAACTTCTCGACGCGACACAGTTTCTGATCGATGCCAATGCGGCAGTGGTGTCGTTCCTCAAGGTGAACGTAATGTCCAATCCGTCCGGTACGTTGCCTACATAGACTGTGTTTGCTTTCCCATCCGTTGACTCCTAGGCCAGCACACCCGCAAGATGGTTCAGAAGCTTTGGAGCCTCCCAGTCTTGCTCGATGCGTCAACCTCTCGGAACTCGTTTTGAACATGAAGGGCTCATACTCCTGCATCGTCCAAACGCCTAGTACTGTGCTCGCCACCCTCTTGGAAGCGAACTGTTCCGACCTTTCCAAGATCACCGTCGAGGTCGAGGGCGCACGGGCGTGGTTCCTACCTGGACTTCGAGAAGAGTGTATGAACGCCTGGGTGGATCTCGATTCTAGCCTCAGCGTGCTCGCATGGAGGTCAATGGATGCACGCGGTAAGAAGTTGGTCTTTGTCCTGGAGGTGACGTGCACGGACGACACCACCCATCGGGCGAAAAAGTGGCTCCCGCGCTTGTTGCCGAAGTTCAATGAAGAGGGCTCGCTTCACGTTCATGATGGCGAGGACGACGGTTGCGATCGCGACGACTACGACGTGGAAGACAAGAAAGCATGTATGGGTCGAGCTGTCCTCAAGGAGTATGCGTATGACTCGGAAAGCGATGAGAAAACCGAAGAAGATTCGACTCGTGATAAAGGAAATAAGGAAAATCAGAAGGGTGAGGGGGCTCAGGGAGGCGATGAGGGTGAGAAGGACGAGGAATTGGACGACGGAAACGAGGGCGACGACGAAAGCGAGGGAGAAAATGAAGAAAATGAGTGATATGGTACGTGAGGATCAGACTATTGAACTTTTATCGCCAGATACTCATCGTTCACAATCTCCAGTTCGCCGATAGGACTTGAGCGTGTATTTAATATGTTTGGCGAATTTGTAATCGCCTCACCCTATGCTGTTGTCTTTGTCTTTACGAGCGTTGTATGTACCATCATCTTTTCGTCGGTTCCACCGGCCCAATATTGGTTCCGGATGCCGTCAGCGCGTCTTTTTAACGATTGTGCCCCTTTTGTCGTAACGCAACCGCCCCTCTACCTCAAAGGCACTCTACACCTCACTGAACTCGGCAATTTGCTATGATCCTCACGATCTGCGGTGACTCAGTGACGCGGTGGACGGCTCTGCTCTTTCACGCTGCTCACCTTCCCTCTTCGATCCACGATGATGCCGTTGGCGTTGCCCACGGATGAGCGGCCTTTCCATTCGACCGATGGGCTTGGCAACTCGCTGTGCACTGATTCAGTGGTATGCGTCCTATGCGGCTTTTACGATCACTACCGTGGTGTAGCACGATGGACGTGGCGGTGAGGAGGCTCACCCGCTGTCGACGGCAAGAGTGGGTGGTCTAGCTGTGCGACGTTTACTATGGGGATACACAGACACTGAAGAATCATGAGGACGTTCACCACTGCCGCCGTTTCCACTACCACCTCTACTGAGCAGAAACTTGCTCTTCCTACAAGCAATCTCGAACACTCGAGGTCCCTTCATAGCGTCCTGGCAATGCCTCTACCTCCACGGCTAACGCTTTCGGTCGACGGAGTATCAGACTCTGCAGATCTCAAAAGCTTCACCTGAGGTTCGGTCAGGAAATTTACCGTTTGTGGAACTTAGGGTTCGCCGCACCGCCTGCTATACTTACAGGGCCCACTGAAATATCACGCTGACCGCGGGCGAAGAAGATGACTACTCAGCGGAAATATATCTGGAAAGGGCATCCGACATTGGCATATCAAACTTCCCCATCTCTCTCTACTCAACCCCTCACAGGATGGACAACTGGTTCGAAGTACACGGTTTCATCGCCAGCTACCTTAATGCGTTCCAGTACGCTGTTTCCACAGAAGGCGATTACCGCCTGCGAGACCAGTACCAGCAATACATTACTAGGTGTGTTTACTCCGAGTGGTTACCATACGTGTCTCGTTGACCCGCCTCGATCCAGCGAGTCGTGCAAACTTGCACAGAGTTCGGAATTGAGGGGGGAGAAGAGGTTGTCAAGGCTTAATCGACAAGCTATAGCGGTCCAAGAGGAGTTGGGTCGGTATAAGGTGCGGCGGGCACCTGTTTGGTCGGTGGCGACATCATCTGACCCTCTGTAGTGCCTGTCGGATGGAAGGCGCAGGGAACGTGAGAAGAGAGACAGGAGTCGAATATGATCCCCGTACTCGGGAGCGCGCGGGAGCTGTGGCGACCCACGTTATCATTATCCTCGAGAAGAACGACAGACAAAACGTTGGCATTAAACCTGATCCTCGTGATGCCCATGGTACTTCATCGCGTCTTCGTGACCTCTTCTGCCAACCCCTTCGCCTTCAAATTGACGGCCGTTCCCATCACGTCTCATGCATTCAATACCTTGCTCGCCTTCCGCCACCAATATGCAAATCAATCGACTTGCTGATTCGTTCATATCATCGCCGTGCATTATAATTTGTACATTCTCTGTTTATCCGGTTTTATACCTGTGTTTTCGTAACCTTTGTTCATCTATGCATTTACTTTCATCCCTCGACTTGCTTTCCACAGTTTTGTTCACATCTGCACTCGTCTGTAGAAGTGGGTTGGATTATGATAAGTAGAAGAAAAAAAATCTCACCAACCAGGTTCGAACTAGTGACCTTGAGATGATTATCCAATTACAGTCTCACGCTCTTCCAACTGAGCTATGGTGAGTTCGATGTGGTAAGGTGATTGGAAAGTGATAGCCGCGCAAATAGCATATAAAAGAGACGATTCACCCGACGTCCACAGCGAGAGGTCATGATTCTATTGGGTGGGGAACCACTCTGGTACCAGCCAAAAACTTCCACCAGCTATATCTCACGATCGCAACATTTGGGGATTGCGAGTTGAATCGTGTACGGGGAATCTACACAGTAGGTCTGAGCAGCGCGGATCGCAAACTTCGTGAGGTTTCCACCCGATCGCGAAGAACTCGTATCAGCACCCATAATTAATGATCCCCAACTCGTGGTGCTTCTCTCCATCCCTCCTCACCTCGGTGCCAACGCCCGGTCCGTAGATCGGCAGCACGGGTCGCCATGGCCACGCTCACATCCTCAGGTCACTGTTTCGTGGCCCGGCCTCTCGCCACCCATCACCCGAGTGCAAAATTCTTCTGATGGGTCACCAACAGGGCGTTCACGGACCCCAGTGATGCGCAGCGTGAATGGGTTAATTGATCAACAAGGGAAGAGGGATAGGAAGAGATGTCTTGGCACGGTGTGTGAGAAGCCGTAGGAAGGTGTCAAAGTAGTTGCATCAGCAATCCGTCTGCCAAGTGACCGAGTCGGGTAGAGGGTTTTGAATGAGGAACTCGACGCTCTGCCAGCCCAGAAACCACCTCAAAACCGAGTCGATCGCGAAGTTCTCGCCGAGCAAGCGAGGGGATCGGTTTTCCGATGCGTGGGTGGTGATAGCCGCTCCGGTGGTGGAAATATCGGAGTCCAAGCCAAGCGGTGAAGAGGGGTTACATTCGGCTCCTGTGTTTTCCCCCGTGCCGCTTGGGTCTTTTGTCCGGCAGGCACTGTAGCTGGGCTGCCACTGTCAGAACTGGTGCCCGCTGTACCTTGTACCCACCCAACTTTTCAGTGGCCTCTTTTCCCCCTTCAATTTCGAACTCTCCAAGCTCGCACGATTCGCTAGATCGACGTGTGTCAATAAGATGCACATGAGCACAACTTGACGACAAATACCTAGTGATATATTACTGGCCCTGGTCTCGCAGGTAGAGACAATGTGCTGGAACACGTTGAGGTAGTTGATGATGAAACCGTGTACTTCGAACCAGTTGCCCATCCCGTGAGAAGTGTCGTCTAGCTGGGTCCTGGTGCTAGTCCATGTCCTCCTTTCCCTGCCCGTCCTGTGGAGTTCGGTTCGAGTGACAAGAGACTGGATGTCGAAGGGCAATATCAGCACTGATGGTACCCGATAGCAAAACTGAAAGTCCATACAGGTCCTCAATAGCAATGTCCGCATTACCGATGCCCTGGAATGCGCGAGGAGGATGTACGCGTCGGAACCAATTAAGGTTAATGGATCGTTCACCTCAGGAGTGCGGCGAGTTTCTGAACATCCTGGATTGATACACAGGCTCGTCGAATATAAGCCCTCACCGGCGAGACTGCCCCTTTCCCCTTGATTGGACTCGGAGCTACGCGACTCGTGGTTAGGTCTCCGGTGGCCACGGTTAGATTCGTCACATACCTGCCGGCGGAAACCACTGGGAAGCTCCCGAGATCGGAGAACTCAGAAGTGGATGTGCGAAGGTAGGGGTAGAGACGGTGGGCCAAACAGATTATCTGGTTGTTTATAGAGCTTGCTTGTGTCAGTGACCACCGTAGTATTTGCCGGATCTTCCAGAAGCACCCCGTTATTCGATACGCTGACAAGGACCAACGAAATGACCATTGTTGAGATCGTCACAAGCCAATATGGAGACGAAGAGCGGGCTCGTTCGTCGCCTCGGGAGTTGAAATTCGCTTGTTCGGTCAAAGGGTTCCCAGTCATGACAGCACAAGCAGGAGTCAGCCAGAGTTTGGCTCGCCTGGGTTACGGCGTAGCTCGGTGGTCGATGGGCGGCAGGGCGTGGGCAGTAAGTGCATGGTAGTCAGCATCCTGCCGAGGTCCTTGGGTACAGGAGTAATATTGATCGCAATACAAAGAGTGAGAAATCGCACCATGTATCGACCATTCAGCTAAGGTACCGTCAGTGATCCCATTCCTCTTCATCATGAGACCTGGCAGACGGCATCAGCCTCTCCCAGGGCCATAACGACGGAATTTGGATTTCGCCCGCCCACGGATCCCAGCCAGTTTATAAAAAGATCGCGCTATCTTTGGTTTTCTAAACCGGTAGCCTCGTATTTGTCAACTGCAACAGATTTCCCGCTGGGGGCTCACACCGACATATCGTCTCTACAGGCCAGTGGAGATGGAACGGTCTGCGTCCAAGTGATGGTGCCGCGGGAAGGCGCGGGCCAGGTTAGATACCGAAGAGAGTGGCTGCGGATGGAACCAAAAGAGGATTGGTCGGCAAGGGAAGGATATACAGGGATGGGCCTGATGAGGGAGGGCATCCGGAATAGATAACCCCCGTCGCTCTTTGTCCTCGTAACTTTACCCCCGTCTATCCAACTCGACGAGTCCGTCGGAGAAAATGAGCAGAAGATATCCCATCTCCAGGCCGAGACCTGTTGTCTACGTAAGGCGCCGTTGCCAGCCCGTCCCCATCGCCTCGATTTTATTCAGATTTTTTTTTCTTCGGGTTTCCGCTCTTTCCTCTCTCGTCCTTCTGTAGCAGGACGAGGACGACGACGAGTATTCTAACCAGTGAGTTGGTCTGTATCTCTGTTCGCCGGACGCTAAACGGACACAATAGGTACCTCGACCCCGAGATCCAGTATTACAACGATCGGTCGACGTCCTTGTCCGAGTCCCACCACCACGGCCAGCAACTTCGACGACCACCTCCCCCTCCTTTCACCATGAGCATGGGCGACCGCGGGCACTTCCACAACGTACCGAATCCAGTCTCTCCCTCACAAACCTCCAGTCTCCGCCATGGCACACCAGGTGGCAGCCCCCTCCTCACCCCCGCCGACAGTTCTTCTCTATCCGTGAACTATCTCCCGACCAAGTTCGGCGCAGGTCTCGTCTCGCGGAAACGGTATGGAAAAGATCTCCCAGGGGTCCGCAAACAAGGCGGTGGTCGCGAAGCCTTCAAGGCCAACGAGTCCCGTATGCCCGGAGCCAACGACGAAGACTACGACGGCGTGCAGGGTACTTGGTTTGGACACGGCCCGAACAAGCCTGCTCTGCGGTGGACCAAGTTCAAGTGGATTATGTTCGTTGGTAATATCCTTGTACGACCGCTGTTCAGTCACTCCTCCGTTCCGCCGCTGAATGTCCGCTTTGCAGTTGACGATATACTCGTTGATTTCCCTCATTTTCTGCCTGCTCACATGGTTCCTCGTCTGGGATCGAGCGGATGTCGTTCGAGTGGGAAACAAGGACGAGCTCATCGTTTCCACCGTCGCCGCCTGTGTTGGCATCGTAACTTCCTTGGTCGGCTGGGCCGGCATCCTCCTCAATAACCGCGGTTTCCTCGCCTGGTACACCTTCTTGCTATGGATCTGTTTCGCCTTCCTCCTCACCCCCGGTTATATCACCTACAAGAAGCGCACTTTCAACTTGGAAGGAAAACTCAACAAGCAGTGGTCGCAGAATTTGGGCGCTTCTGGGCGCTTGGCGATCCAGAACCAGCTCGAGTGCTGCGGATACTTCAGCCCTTTCGTGTTGGCCACGGTCTCCCAAACCTGCTACGCGAGGACCGTTCTTCCAGGCTGCAAGGGTCTTTACATGAGGTATGAGCGAGTCATCCTGCAGAGGTGGTTCACCGTGGCCTTCGGTCTGGTCCCACTCCACCTGTTTGTCATGATCTCGGCTCTGCTCTGTTCGAACCACGTCACATACCGATTCGGAAAGGGAATGACACCCAAGGCATATCGCCTCGATTTGAGCAGCATGGCCGTCATCATGGACAACTATGCCAAGTACGTCATCTCACCGTCGGTTGTGAATGCTTTTCCGAGCTAAGCGAAACAATTCTGTAGTCAACTCGCAGAACAGTATGGAAACGACGTCGCATCGGAAATCCTTGCCAGGTCGAGGTCGAACCTGCAACTCGACGCCCTCCCCAACGTTCCTTACGAACATCGGCACTGAGAACGGAGAGCTTCTGGCCCCGTTACCGTATGGGAAATTCTTTTTGATCCTGTATTTAGGCCACGAAGCTCGATGTAAATTTTGTGCCCTGTTCTCTGGGGAGAGCGTCTGGCGCGTTGTTTTCATCTCCTTCCACCCATCTAATCCCTTTATCTTCTTGTTTTTCTTCTTGAGACTGTCATCGGCCTTTCTACCACGACCCACATTCTTCCTCGCCAAAGGACGCCCCACCCACTCCTTTTGATACCGTCTATACGTCACGAGTCCCGCCCAGCACCCACGTTCGTTTCCAAACAGATTACATAGCATCGGCATTCCGCATCTTCTTGTCCTGCTGGGCGTTGGCTCTCTCACTTACCCTACACTCTTGCCTCATCCTCGTTTACCGCAATACGCCTTTGAAGAACTTGTCGGACCAGGTCACTAGAAAGCATAATGGACTCTGTTGTTGGATATATCTTTTCCTTTTTCCTTTCTTCGGACCCATGGAATAATCCTATACCCGCTTCTTGTCGATAGTACATAGTCGAACAGACTCCCACAGCGGGATTTACGACCGCGAGGAGGCCAAGCGTCCACAGGGCTGAGGGTGCGGATCTATTTAGGGTAGTGACCAGCCGAACTTGATGGTGACAGCGATCATTGAAAACGGAGACGAGATGTCCTCTTCGGAGCGACACAGAGAAGATTGTGCAGCACGGCCCTGCGCAGGATGACGTGCTTGTCCGGAATGGAAGACCTTCCTTCAGCTGGGTTCTCTGTCCGGTGCCGCCACCTGTTGACATCGGCAATCAGGCCTTCGCCGGTCAACGTGCGCCCGCATGTTCGGGGGGTTTTGACATTTGTACACGTAAAAACTTTCCACCCCCTCTCGTCGTCCATGGCAACCGGGAAAATGCACCGACGATCTCAGAAAAACACATGGCGAGGGGTAGCGTAGCAGGCGTGGAAAAATACGAGCAGCCGTTTTGTGATTGGACCGGCGATCCCGCCGGGGACCTGAGAAGACCCGGTGGATCGCCCACACACATGATCAGGATCCTCCATCCACCACCAATGCGACGACAATACTTGGATCCCACTCTGCCGCGTAAACCTAGAAGACCCCCGCCCCGAGGCAAAATCATAACGGTGAGTGCTCGTCGGCTGATACCTGGGGACGAGCCTCTGATACCGCCCAGGCCGGGGCCCCGCTCAGGCCACCCATATCTCCCCCGACAAAGGTCGCCGTTCCGAAAACTCTCGATAACTCATCCTCCTGGGATGTGTTTCCATCTGACATGCTGCTTGAAGTCACATCCTACCTACGTGACGACCGATACACGCTGCTCAGCCTCACCCACATCTGCAATTATTGGCGCCAAGTCGTCGTCGATTGCCCGCTCAATTGGACCCATATCTCGATCGAATACCCTCAAAAGCTCTTCAGGCTGTGGTTACAACGATCCAAAAACGTGCCTGTGGATGCGGAAATAGGTCGTCTTTCTCCAGAACTGTACGCAGGATTTACGTGTGACCGCGGATAGGTGGACTAACGGTGTCGAGGAACACAGGCTCCCCATTTTGAAGTCCAACAACGTATCCTTCCGTAGCCTCAAGTGCACATTGAACAAAAAGAACTTCTTGAATCTCTTTGGGGGGCTGACCAAGGTCTCTCCAAACCTCGAGAGACTCGAACTGTACCGGAGAACCGCCGACCAAGGTTCCCCAATCAGGTTTAAGATTATCTCCGGGAGCATGCCATCCCTCAAGGACTTACGCCTGACGTATTTCGACCTCACGCCGGAGGTCCTCAAACTCAGGCACCTCGTCAATCTCGAGCTGTCCCACCCGTTCCCTTCCTTGACCGCGGTCCTCGATTTGATCGCATCCAATCCCCTATTGGAGAATATCGCGTTGAGCGTCAGGTGTGCGGGTAAGACGGACCGTCGACCGGAAGGGGCCGTCATGATCCCCAATCTCCGTTCTCTCAACTTCACCTTTTATTCTCCCATACCCTTGTTCCGTCGACTCTCCATTCCCAGAGGAGCGTCCTTGTCGTTTGCTTTGTGGGCCGATCTCGAGGAGTGTGGTCCAATCCTCCCCGATTCCCTCGAGAACCTGCACAACCTATCTGAGGTCAGGAACCTGTACATCCAGCACAGGTACGGTTACTGGATAAAGGCGAGCGGGCCGAGCGGGGAGGTGAAGATCGAGGGTAAAGACGATCCGGACCTGGAGCTACGCAGTCTCCCCCTGTACCTCGTGGAAAAGTTTCGGTATGCTGAAACCAAAGAAAGCTTGGACCCGCTCAGCAAAGTGATATATCCGGGTTGGATCTCCGACGTCCTCACCCGATCGCAGAACCTCCAAACCCTTATCATTGACTCTTGTAGACTCTCCACCATGAAGTGCATCTTCCACCTCCTCTCACCTCAACCCAATCGAATTCCCGGTGTCGCTTTGCGACACGAAGATCTCCCGTGTCCAGCCCTCTCGACCATTATTTTGGAGGCCCCCCACGATGGGAGCTGGAACGATTGGGTCGTGCCGTTCTTGCAGATGCTCCGCAGTAGGGCAGATGCCGGTTCCCGGTTACAAAAAGTTCGGATCGTCTCCCACCCTCGAGTTCAGATCCCGCGCCCCATGGAGGACAAGAGGAAGAGGATGGCGAAGCTGGTTCAGAGGGTCGAGGTCAAGTATTTTTGGTACAGAGATGGGGTTGCTGACAAGCAGAGGGTCAGGGAGCTGTTCGAGTGGCAGCACGATGAAGAGGATCATTATGGGTTTTGCAGGGGAGAACCTACGGGTGAGTTGTAACTCGCGTGACCGTTTCTTGCCGAGGGGGAGTGGCTTAAAATGTGGATCTACGTGGGTGGAGCGAGTAGGCCAGGTCTGGCCAAGTGGTGTAAATATAGCCCCGTAGAGACGAATCCCAATTTTCCGTGAAACAGACGGCGTTTGCGTGTTCGGTTTTCCTGGTTACGACGATTAGTTATTCCCAGATTTTACGTGGTACACACACCATAGGAGAGGCAAGCATCAAGATGCCGTCTTTCACAAAACTGTGACGTACATGAAAGCTAGAAAAGAAAAAGAAACAACACGGTGGAAGATGTCGATGCGGAGTCAGAAAACATAGGATACAACGGCAAACAGTGGGACAACAAAGCACGAAATAGCGAACAGTTACAGGAGGTCAAACGACATCAGCACGATAAAGAATATCCTTGTGAAAAAGAGGAAGGCAAAAGGTAACGGCAATGATAGTGAATATCGCATTCGGGAATGGCTGTTCGCGACAGCATATATCCGAATCGATTCGTGATATGGTCTCTGATACCCCGAGCTGAGAATGGAGAGTCAGTAACAAGTATAGGAAGTAATACTGTTCCAGGAACTTGCCATTAGAACCCGGTTATTCCATTTTCTCCTCGATATAGCGGAGGAGGGTTCTGCAGCGCTCTAGATCCTTCGCAGCCCCATTCCCCTCAAAAATATCGGCAGCGCGCAAAGCCCCGGTCTTCGCCTCCTCAAGCCTACCCTGTTGATACCAAACCTGGGCCTGCAGTTCCATCGTGCGACCCGAATAGTATGGATGGTTGATTGCGTGTGGCTTGGCGCATTCGATGGCCGCGTGTGCATCATCAAACCTGCCTTCTTTAAAAAGCAGACTCGCCCGGGAGAAGTGAATCATATTCAGCTGATCGGACCAATTGAAAGAGGAGGCAATTCCGAGGGCTGTCTCCAAGTGGCTGATAGCCTTCTTTGTCTCGCCCCTGGAATAGCATATACCACTGAGGAGACGGTAACAATCGCAGACCTGGTACTGATCGGCTTTTCCTGAGAGATCGATGGCTCGTAGTGCTGCTTCTTCTGCCGCGTCAGGCTGATTGTCGCTCCGAAACAACCAACCGAGCTCTTGGAAAGAGCTTACTTGTGACGACAGCTTACCAAACTGTTTGTAGATTCCCTGTGCTTCTTTCAACTGCAATATCCCTTCTTTGTACAGGCCAAGCTCCCGGTTTGCGCCTGATATATGCCTCAATGTGTGAGCAACCTGGAGGTCGTTCTCCCGCTCTCTCCAGAGCTTCAAGGCATGAATAAGGAGCCGTTTGCTCTCTGCAATATTCCCAATCAAGCGGAGCAACCGTGACAGCTCGGACAAGCAACGTGGCTTGGAGGGGTGGTCATCTGAGAGTCCTTCGATCTTCGGTCCCAGCACAACCAGTCGCCTTTTGTACCAAAGGAGGTGTTCAATGAAATGAGCGCAAGAAGCCCAGACTTCATCCGAGTTCGTGTCAAGCGTTGTGAAGATGTCGATCAGGTGCTCGACGTTCACATCCTCCGATATGATCCATCGCGCTTCTTCGAAGCCAGCAACGCCAGGATCAACCTGAACTGACAATCGGTTGAAGTAACGATCCTTGGTCATGCAGAGGAGCGGAGATGATTTTGGATCTTTGGGACGAAGGTAGTCGCGTAGTGGTGCTAGCATTGTGACGAATCCATTGGTTCGATATGTCAGAGATAGAGCGCAGAACTTGTCAAAGGTATTCGGTCCGTTGGAGATGGTGGGAAGTAGCCAATCAAGGTTGTTTTCATTGATGCCTTGTGGGAAGAAAGCGACGACACCGAGGAGGTCACGAGCATCGGGGCCGAGTTCGCGGAACATTGGTGAAGCGAGCGAAAGTTCGATCGTTGCCGCGAGGCTCTCGTTGTAGTCTGTACGAAGGACTCGTGTGTGATGTGTGTCCCACTCCTTGGCAAGTCGTTCATTGTTCCACTTGTTATGATGAGCGACAGTGGCGAGGAGGTTGACTGAGAGTGGGTGGAAGTCGAGCTGTCTCAGGATCCTATCGACCAGATCGGGCTGCTCGGTGTTCTTGTATATCCGGTAAAAGGAATCGCGCGCAGCCTCGATAGATAACGTCGGGACGTCGAGGGTCTCGCAGTCGGGAGGAATGGTGGAGATGCGAGACGTGATACAAAGACAAATGTTGCTGAAGTGACTCAGCTCCACCACCACGTGATATATCTCCCGAGCACTGGTTCCCTGCGGGTCGAGAATGGATTCGGCGTTATCGAGAATGAGAATCATATCCCTAGAGGATAGGGAGGATCGTAGGGCGGCTACACTCTCAGGGTTTTCAACCCCTGCACCAGTGACCTTGGAAAGTTGGGCGAGGAAATGGGTGTGCGAGGCGGGGAACTGATCGCAACGGATGAAACGACGATTATCGCCAAACCGTTCCTTGATGCGATCATGGTGGAGGACCTTCAGAGCGATAGACGTTTTCCCGATCCCCCCCGCACCGATGAGAGCGATTGGAGTGAAGGTTTCTGCAAGACCAACGATCTTGTCGATAAGCTCGTCGCGCCCGAAACAGGCCCTCGGTGGCGGGGGAGGTGACTCTCCGAATACCCTAGATTCAAATGTAAGGTACTGGATTGCTTGGTAGTCGAAGCTGCTGACCTGGTTTGCACCTAAGCAACCGTAAGTATCCTATTTCCGATGGATTGAATGCGACTCGTGCTTACCGAACGGACTTGACCACCAATCTCCTCCCGGATCTTTGATACATCACGGTGAATGTCGGAAACGGTGACGTTGGTGTTTACAGCCAACTCGGTCTGAAAGGGAACGGTCAGCGACAACCAAGTAGACGCGACTGAACGCACATTGAAGACTTGGAGGACCCTGTTGAGGTCCGACTTCCAGCCAGCAACCATTTCTTTATCATTCTTCGCGTGCACAAGTCGAGAAAATGCGTTCCGCCCGCTCTGTTTGATGACCTCCTTTTGGATCTCTGCCACGGCTCTGCGATCAACAACCTTGTC
>Ga0307517_10009872_pt1 | contig 13451 bp, 13 predicted proteins | sample 23_EM_MG_FD_194515 | JGI IMG/M metagenome (GOLD analysis project Ga0307517, IMG submission 194515) | Populus trichocarpa ectomycorrhiza microbial communities from riparian zone in the Pacific Northwest, United States - 23_EM | ecosystem: Host-associated > Plants > Roots > Unclassified | place...
TGGGGAGATAGAGGCAGAACTGGCACTGGGGCCAGAGGAGTAGCGTACACAAAATGTAAAGTCCAACGTGAGGCTCCGCCTCGACGGACAATAAACTGGATTCAAAAAAAAAAAAAAAAAAAAAAAATTAGACAATTATCCAGAATGGAATGGGGATGAGACCAGTACCTGTTGCCCTACCATGGTGGTGGCCACTATAATCATTCCCTACTAGTAAGCCCTGAGCATTCAGCAGTTGTTGTACGAGTTTGACAACACTGGGGTAGTAATTGCCGCTTGTCCACCAAAGTTTATGTCTCACTTTGTCGATATTAGCATCAACAATGCTGTTTTACACAGCCCAAGACATTTACCTGACCTTGTTATAGTCATATTTCCCTATCCCACACTGGAACACTTCTGTTATTTCATATATAAATGATGTGGATCATCTTTCCTTCCCCAGCTCCTAGCTTGCACTGCCATTTCTCCACCTTTGTCAAGAACATCAGGAAAAGGCTGTTGGCTCCAGAGACACCCAAAGATACCCAGAGCAGTCTAGGTGTCTCAGGAGACAGTAAATTGGATGCTTTAGCTGTTCTAGAGCACTTTGATGCATGCTGGGATGTCTTGGGAATGTCTCAGCATGTGCAAAGACAGCTAAATCATCTAAAGACAGCCAAGCCAAGGTGGCCTTTTCCTGATGAACAGCACATCTTCCTCTTCATCATCTTGCTTCCAAGAGAAGGGTGACATAAAATTGAATGTCTCAACTATTGTCCATCATGAACCGCTTCCTGTTCCTTCATTGAAAGTCAAATGCATCGACTACTACTACAGTCCATGGACCAACTCTTGGAAGTATCGGGTATGTGGTATTATCCTCCCATCTTAATCGTTGTGTTTATGCAATTCGACAGAACATGAGTTCTAAGATCACTGTAGAGACACTCTCTATCATGCCTGGTGGTAGCGGGAGTAACAACATTTGGAAAGATTTCAGCTTCATGTGCGACCATTCGGTGGCTCGTTTTTCCCCAGACTGACATATTTTGTTACTCTAGAATTGTTCGCACCTTGCATATGCAGGAACATGTAGAACCCACATTCAAACTTGTTGTTAAGAGCGAGTATATACTCAAGGCTTGCAAAGATGTCATCCAATCTTGGCCCAGTGTCTCCTGGAACAACGACCCCCTCGAGGTTAGTACTACATATCAACTTTATCAATAATACCCCTAGACCGATTTTGACTCTCATACACAGCTGGATCCCGAGCTCTTCATAACCTTCCACTCCAAATTCCTCGCATACGCTGCAACTCTGCAATCCAAAATGCATCGCACAGATGAGGACAACCACATGCTCACCTCCATGAACCTCCTAACCTCCACCATTGCATCCGACTACTCTCGCACCCTGGGAAAGCTTGAGCAGCTTACATCCCACAGCGAAATAACCTCTGACCTCTTCCATACTATCCTGGTCCCTTGTAGTCTCATGGTTGTGTGCTGTGCTATCACTGGCCTCCCCTGCATCTTCAACCTCACTTCGTGGGTTCGAACACAGATCGAGGGGAAGCCAATGTTCCAGCTTAATATGGAGATTGTGGAAGTGGTTGATAGGCCTTTGACACACAGTGTCATCATTGGGAGAGTTCAAATGATTGTGTATATTCATCCTATAGTGGGGACAGGTAAAATCAATTCACTGGATGCATACCTGCTCAAGTTTCACACTGATCCTGAGGGGTTGGAGGAGTCGATTATGAAGCGCGGGTTAGTCTTACAGTCTTCCACTGGCTAATGATACACTGAAAATTTAAATGTCAAATTTAAATATAAGGGGGCATTGCTTCCCTACAATAAATACAGAGTAAATCTTCATCATATAAGTAGTTCATTCCTTCCAAATTTCAGGAAATTTGGAGGTGTTCCTGTTGAGAAATTCCCAAAAAATGGGTGTATCATTCAGTGGTGGGAGTGTTCTCAGCTAATTCCGCAAAAATTCAATTTTTGAACAAGATGCAGCTCGCCTGAAATCTGTCCAATATTTCTCATATTTTAACTACTGATAGAAAAGAAGTCAAGGTCTTAAGAAAAATTCATTTCATCGTCTCCTTCGTCAGCCTTAGGCCCAATGTCAAGGATCAGACTCATTGACGTTGAGTGGCCTTCGTCTAAGCCCTAATGCGATAGACATGCACACCAGCACTACTACTACCACCAGCTCAATAAACACGTGTCGTCCTCGGGTGGTCTTCTAGCTTCTACATGCATTCGCGATGTGGATATATCGCAATCCTTGATGATGGCACTGGGCAACGCAACCTTCATAGCTTTGATTGTGGCAGAGAGGTGAGCTTTCATCGCATGTGTCTGTAGTAAGATAGATTGTTGATGGGATTTTTATATATAGCCTACCCCCTTTTTGTTGCGTGGGTTTACTTTTTTGACAGGGATTCTTGAAGGAAATTGATGTTGCTTGTTCATTCATACCCTCTCTGTCCCTTCCCTAGCAGGGTACAGGGGGTAAGGAGAGGTGATCCCACAACTGTGGGGTTCTCTTGTATCTCACTTTCTTGATTGGGTTTTTTGTTTGTTTATTGTCTCTACCTTTTACTGGATATCATCTTTCTTATCGCCTTTCTTGCCCTATCTGTTGCTTTCTCAGATTCTCCTCCTAGCTCCCTGGCATTGCACTTGCTCTATCACCTCCCATTCCACTGCATATTGGCACATCTACCAAAGACGAAGGCACACCGACTTGCCACCTCATTCAATTTGCACTTTTTTTTTTTTTTTTTTTTTTTTTTCAATCTCCATTATTTAATCCATGTCGTGCCTCAATGCAGTTTTCTCTGAGTTTTACTCACTCCACCTACACTACAAAGCACCAGAAGTCCACGGATGTAAGAATTTTCACTTGGAATCCTAGCTGACTGCTCACATAGAAATTCCTGCCACAGTGATCGCCGCAGCACGAATGCACTCGCTTTTTGGCTGCATTTTGGCTGCATTTTGACCAGATTTTTGACCATATCAAGGCTAAGTTGCAATGCTCAGGAAAGGATTGGGAATTTATTCCACATCACGATGGGTTCATCCTGGATACATCTTCGTTGAGCTCAACTGCGACAGTGAGGGGCGGTGTCTTCCAAAAAAGGGCTTTGTTGAGTTACAAACATCCATTTTGAACATTAACCTGTGGACAATGATGCACCCTCTTGCTATTGGTGTTCATTTCATTCATTTGTAGCGCTTTCAATTGGCGAAATTTATCCTATGTCGCACTTCCTCAATGCGCACCCTCCGTCACTTCAACTCGGCAAACTTCTGTACCTCCCCCGTCTCGGCACAACCTCACTATGGGCCCTCGATGATGATTGCTGCCATTGCTATTTGGGGCTGTAAAACCACATATCACATCATATGTCATGTATGCATATCCCTATAACACCTCCACTGAAGCTGTGGTCCTAACATTGCATACCACAACCAAGTATACATTGCATGACACACGTTATGGTCATGACCATAGTACATGCACATGCCACAGGGAGGCTCGGCTCCTCTTCACTCAACAAAATGCAGAAGCGAATCTAGAACAGAATTTGAAAGAAAATAGATTTCAGAGGGTCCTCAACTCCATTACTTGACACATGCATGTCAGGTTGTAGGCGTGTTGGATTATATTATTTCCCTACAGGGTATCAAATCATCGATTTTTTTTTTCTTTCATGTCTCATGTTTCGTATTTCATGTACTATCACACCTCACACCACCATCCCATCCCATATTGCACAGCTATCCATCGCACCTTATTGCCGCCAGACTCAGATGGACATGCATGCATATATCCTGTGGGACGTTATCTATTCGACCCTCAGTCATTGCTTTATCTTTACCCTTCCCTTATCTACAACATCCATCCTATCCATCTATATCTCTACTTATCATCACAACACACACATTTCTCACAAGTCTCGTCTATTGACCTTTTGTTTTCTGGTTTTTGTTTCGCCTGGAGGATTGCATAACCTGCACATGATGGTTAACTTATCTGCAGGTTAGTCCCAGGCGTCCTAACCAGTTATTGTGGGATACTTGATGTTGAATGTGGAGGACAGAATGAAAGGATGCATGTGAGTCCAGGGAATCATTACTGAGATTTAACCCCCAAAGCAAAGTAAACCATAAACTCACTATTGATCACAATATTGAGGTTGGAATTTGGATCCAGCCACCAGCCTTTCTGCCCATGAATGATTTATTTTAACTTAGTACAAATCATGAAAAATATGAAAAGGCGAAATCATTGTGACATTAGGAATTATGAGTGCATGTTGAACATTTATCAACTGTCATATGAGGCCTATGAAAGTGATGCTGTCAAAAACAAGTAATTAACAATGCTCCTAGTGCATTATCACAATAGACTATGACAGTCTTCAGTCTTGGAGTCATGGAGGGTTGAACTGCCCCCTTCGCATGAAAATTTGCAATGGCACATCATCAAGTAGGGCAAGTGGGAAGTGATGAACAGGTGCAGGAGTTTACAACTGCATTGCATCAGGAAAAGTCCACCTAGCTCTGGCTGTCTTTAGATGCTTTAGCAGTCCTAGGGCATCCTGAGACATCCCAAGACATCACAGGATGTCTCAGGATGCTCTAGGACAGCTAAAGCATCTAAAGACAGCCAGAGCTAGGTGGCCTTTTCCTGATGTGTTTTTCGCACCCAAGAACGACTTTCTAAATACTATGCCAACATCCTGGAATATTTACTCTAATTTTTCCAAGGTCCCAGAGGCAAAGTAGATAAGTTCCTGGATGAATGGATTTCCCACAACCTTGCCTCGAAGCAGGAATGGAAAGGAGGCAGGGCAAGTGGTTGCTAGCATACCATTCAAAAGTGTCAGTGATGATTCTGATGACCATATTGTATGTTCCTTCTGCCTTAGTGGTTTGAGCTTGGAATTACTCATCGAGATTGGAATTGAGTAAGTACCAAGGGACCCAAATCGATGACGAAGATAACCCCAAGTTTGGCTTGCCTTTACCATGAAAACGGGTGGCACTGCTGATTTATATTTGACTTTTATGTAAAAATTATAGAGCTGGATCTATGCATAAGATGCGGTTCCTCCTGGAGCAAGTTATATCTCCAATCCAAGTTAATAATCCTCAGGTCAATTCCTTTACCAAGCAATTCCAGGAGTTGTGTTCCGATTTTTCGGTCCTAGAAACATTTAACTCCAGTGTGAACCCTCACCCTCAAAGTTTGCCAATATGATAAGGCAAAGATTCAAGGCAGAGATTCCCATGCGAAATAAAAATCAGAGACAAGTTCCAGGGATTGGAGGTGTGGTACGTATAGCAGGGATTGGGCAGAGGCACATAGCAAGCTAATGAGCTCTGCAGTTGGAGGCTTTTTCTTGGCACTGCACAGTTCCAGGAACTCAAGGGAGGGTAAGTAAGAAAGAAATCCGGGAATTTGATGGTAGTCACACTCATCTATGCCTATTTTGAATATTTTGAGACAGGAAGACAAATACCTGATGAATGATACCATGCTGTGCAGGGGAATGGATGATTCATAGTGAGTCCACCGCTCCAAAGAGGGCAAACAAAGCGAATCTAGGATTCCAGCGACCACTGTTTGCTCCTTGATTTCCCATAGTTCAAGTGAGTGAAGGTGAGGGTGAACAATCCTTGTGCTGGGAATGGGAAAGATGTTGGAGGAGGGATTGATGGCACACAGTTTAAGGGTACCCAAAGGGGGAGCCCGACAGATAAGCTCAAAGCACTCATCAACACCGATATCGTCAACTAAAGCCATGGTGAGATTATTCCATACTATGTCAACATATGGCAAGCCAACTCTTCTGAGTGTGAGATCTGTCAGGCTGGGCTTGCTTTTCATGCTGAATGTTGAAAATTTGGAAGGGCAACCAGAAGAGTAGGTGAGGCAAAGAGCAAGTCAACAGAGCATATTTTCATGTGATGAACCAAAAAGACAATGTATATGATTTGCCCAAAGGTCCAAGTGGATATTGTGCCATCTTGCCGAGTGCTTGTTCAAAATATTGATCACATCATCGGGCTTTGCAATCTCCATCATCGAACAATTTGATGTCTAAAGGAAGACTACCAGAGCAGTCTAACCATTCGAGAACAAGCTGGGCTCAATCACAGTTGAATGATCCAATGTAGAGCGAGGTCCAAAGCTCTGGTGTTGCCCATGCCAGCTGCTGCCATTTCTGGCACACCTTGCCAAGGTATAATGGATTAGCCCTATAATGTATGTCGTTGCCTTCACTGGGCAGGGAGCATTGAATGAGAATATGAGAGGTGATTTCAGGTGGGAATTTGTGGATGAGGAAATCGTGGTTTTCGTTCATGGCTGTACGAAGCATGTGATGCTTGATGTATATCTTCTTAATCTTGATTTCGAGTCCCTTTATCTTTTTTTTTGAGTTTTATGTCCTCGGTACTTGCTCTGCAAGGCTTTTCATCCCTAACCATGCATTGCTCAGGTTAGAGGACCTTCCGCACTACCATTTTGACAAGTTGCACAGTGGATAATGCCTGGATATATTACTCCTTTTCAATATTCTCTATTCTGCAGTAGTACATTGGCACTGTGCATACCGTAGAATTTGGCTAGGAGTCAAAACAGAATAGAGGAAAGAGATGGAAGTTCGGAAAGAACTGTTATCTTGATTGCATCTGAACTCGGAGAGTCAGATTGAATTCTTCTTGATGATTCTCTTGTTACATGACAAGCATGCTGCACTGCCAGATTCTTGCACCTCCAGCACAACATGTTATGTAAACATGTAACAGCCCTAGTTCTCGTTTCCCCCTCCATGGGCATTGAATTCATTGAATACCCCCTGAGCTCAGTAATCTTTGTGTTCCTTTTACTTAATCTACATTCTGATCAATTTGGACCTGTTCCGAAGACACAAGATTTTCTGTATCTAGGAGCCATCTTTTGTGATGGATTGGTGTGATCTACCCAGGCATTGAACAAGGCTTTCGCTCTTGCTAGGGCTGAAATGCAAGTTCAGCAATGATTAAATGATTTGGTGCAGATCTTTCGGGTTCCTTGTTAGGCAACATACCTGATTAGCTGCTTACATCCATTTGAGCTTGTGCCTGTCATTTCGACTCAGATCAGCACTTAATTCATAACAGCATAAGTTTGAATTACAAGGGATTATGGAGACGTTGTCAATGATGCATGTCATTCTCAATGAAGCAGTCTATTCCTGACCTATTAATTTACTGCAGATTCGAGCCCACTGGTGATGAACACAAGAGAGAAAGATGAACAAGGGATAGTCACTGACACGCTACGATTTTCATGTTCAGAAAGCCTTTCTTGATGGGGTGCACTGGTGGCCTGAAGATGACTCTCATGATAGAGGGGTGACACAACTGAAGACTGCATTCTTACAAAGGTATTAGTGCAAGTGAGCATCTCTCCTTCGGTGTTGAGGTTGACGATATTTAATGCCAAGGATTTGATATGAAGATAGTGGATCTCGCAGAGGATGAGGAAGCAGATTGGGTTTTATATTGATATAACTTACTCACATACTAAGTGCCAACATTTGTTTTTCCTTTATGAGGTCTTATTTACATATATGCCATGGAAAATTTCTCATCCAGTCGCATTCGGTAGATGGCCAAGAAAATAAAAGCCTAGAGTTATCCATAAACACCGTCTAGCAGTATTGCACAGGCTACTACTTGCACGTAGCACTAGTGATTTAGTGTATCACGTATCCAGCTATGTATTGTATATTTAACCCGAGATCTAAACAATGAAGAAACAGAACTACAAATGAAAGAGTGATCATACATGGTTGAATGGTTGGGGAGATGGAAAGTGCTATCAGAAAACCTATCAATTTTCAAAGTGGTTTGAAATGATGGGGTAAAAATCTGTGAGGCATGTGGATTGCCAGATGAAAGTCAATGAATACCTTGTTGGATTCACTTCAGATCTCGCAAGGATTTCTAGGGATATGTATGCTGTGGTGCCGACAAAGGTATTCATCCTTGGTTCTAGAACGTCACCTGCTTCTTGAGGATAATATGCACTGTTCCAAAGAAAAGACTGCAATAAACCCCTAAAAACGAGGAAATGAGATTACACCGGGTAGGACAAGGCGCTCAGGAAATCAGCATAATCTTTCATTCTGGAAACGACATTGTTCAAACACTAGAGTACAGAAAAGCAATTTCAGGTGATTAAGGTGCTGGGGGGACCACATCCTTTCCATCCTTGGCTTCAATCTAGTATGCAGGGAAATGTTATCATCATTTGGAGGAAACCCAAAGGCACAGCGAGATACTTGCGATATGACCAATTCTGAATTTATCAAACCAATAAAGATCCTCGCCTTCAGCAGGGGTGAATCTAAAGACAGATATGGGACAATGATCAACCACATGGATGGCTTCATCCCAGTCCATGAAGTCACTTACTGGTAAGTGGCATTCCCATTGCTGGCAAGAGTCAATCTGATTACCCAATTATATTTCTCCTTGGACCAAAAAAGCTTGTTGCCTGGAACAGATTTCTAACATGGATTTCGGTTGGTAAGACACTAGCAAAGATGTAGAATTTCGACTAACCTCGGGTAGTGTGACATATAACCTTAAACCCATTGACTCCAGTGACTGTACCAGTTGTTACCATGCTTTTAAGAGGAGGAGTTATGGTTAAAATCTAATAAAAGAGGATCAGTACAGTGCCAGTATTACTGCAAGAATATTTGAAGGTTGGATGCACACAGAATGCTCAGAAATGGAATCCTTGCCATCAACAGTTAAGACTATATCACCTGAGCTCTCAAACCCACTGATGACATAGTATTTTGTCGTCTCGCTCTGGATATGGTATTGCTGTGACTAGTGCTTGAAAGTCTGGTTAGTTAACTGGAAATTAATTGAGACCTAACCAGACCCCTAACCGTTCAGGACCGCAAAATTACCTAACCGATCCTAACTGTAACCTATGGAGGGCAACAGTGGACTGCTCTTTGTTTGGCTCATGCCATGCAATGGCATACTGGGCAGGTTGTATTAGATAATTTTACAGTATTTTCAAAGTATTTTTGACTCCCAGAAATCAACTCAGGGTGAAGAGTACCAATATAAATTAGCGTTTCGAGAGAATTCGACAGGATTCCACCATGGTCCCTAGGGTTTGACGGAATTCTTCAGTCGTGTGCGGAGCATTTAGTACTTAAGGAGAGTGTGTAGCACTCAAACCACCTACCCAATCCAACTTTTTTGTCTCTTATTTTGCCACTTAATCATGCTTAATATAACTATTATGTCTCATGCAGCCGACATGACATCGGAAGGGGCAGTTGTTTGCCAGAGATGTCATCATTCCTTCGCATTCGGAACTCAGCTCCATTATATGGCGAGCAGAGATGGCATATGGCCTGGATGCCACCTTCGCCAAGGGTGTTACAATTATTATCTTAACAAGCCAACCACGGTGCGACGCCCAGCTAGTAAGTCAATTTTTGCCTTAGGAAGCCTTTCTTTCATACCGAAATTAATAACTGACATGTTCTTGAAATGGGGAGGCTCCGAGCACCTGGACGACTCAGAGTCCCTGCTCAGAAATAAAGTGGTTGAGAGAAAGGAAAATGAGGGTGAAGTGCAGAAGCAGATTGCCAAAGCCCAGAGAGGCGGTGAGAGTTTGAAATCCATTTTCCATTAGAGCACACTGACCTGACCTCTTTGAGTCAGAAGGCAGCCACTGAGTCATAGCCATTGGCCCCATGGTTACAAATTGTGAAGTCTTTCGCACAGCGCCAGCACCTCCAACAGCTGCGACGATAAGCACCCATCGTGCTGCACCATCTGCTCATGTTCTGAGACTTCCTGTCATGGCAATTCCCTTTGCTTCTCTTCCCATTCCTCAGCTTAAACCTGCCCCTGTGAATCCTGGATATCATGAAGCTCATCAGTATTACAATGAGATGTGGCAATACTATGCGTCAAAGGCATATACCAGCATGGCTACAGCAGAACTAGTTGTTGTCAAAGTCCGGATGGTGACTCTTGAGCCCGGAAAGAGGAACCCAACTCTTATCTCAGTGAGCAATATCTTTTTTTATTATTACTGTTTACTCAGTTTGACAACCGGAATTTCAGAATTTATATGAGGCCATCAACAACATTCCGGTTCATATTGGGGTGTTGAGCCTCAAACATATCCTTTATTATGCATTACTTCCTCAATTTCTTTGTTGGTCCAAGGGATTTCCACTTTCAATCGAGGAATGTGAGCTTCGTGATAAAAACTGGGTCCAACTAATTCCACGGCAGCTGGATATCGATGCTATTGTGGAACGATTTTTCGAGGCAAAGCCGAAGAGCAAGGTCAAGGTGTTCTCAGCTAAAAAGGGTGCCAATCTCCATCAGGAAAATGACCTTTGGTCCTAAAGCAACCTAGGTAATTTCAACTTTCCCAAAGCAACTTTGACACTCTAGGTTGCTTTAGGTGTCTTTGGAAATAATCAAATTGCGCAAGTCTCTCTGGTGGTCTCTGGGGTAGCCTTGGGTATCTTTGGAAATATTCAAATTGCCAAGTCTCTCTGGGGTAGCCTTGGGTATCTTTGGAAAAATAAGACTTCCCTAGGCCTCTCTGAAGTCTTTGGAAGAATCCTGTGGTGCTTCGAGGTGTAGTAGTTACAATTTTTATAGTATACGACAAATCATAAAAATGGGTTGAAGGCCTTCAATGTCGTCTGCAGTGGCAGGAGTGCCATCACAGATAGCGGCAAGTATATCATGGTCGTCCTCACTCATCATCACATTAGTATACAATCTAATATACATAGTGTACGTGCTACCAAATAGTCTGATAACTATATTTACTGAGCCAATTATTAACATAGAAAGAGGAAGCATGATCCAAGGCGCTATCTGGCTTCCAGTTTTCAGGGACTGAAGCAGGAAAAATGGGAAATAACATGCAACTTTGACAAATATGTGATAATGGAAGGATTGCACCTTGTACTCGGGTTGAATTTGAGGTTGTAGAAGTTGAAGAGACCTTCTTGATGCGATACATTAGCCCATGCTTAGGATTTGCTGCCTTCTCCAGTCTCGAATACCATTCGATATATACCAATGGTTCTTTAGGCCAATTTTTTGGTGCTTGTTGAACTCCCAGATGTGAATTGACTTTTTCTGGAAGAGTGAAAATAACGCAAATGCGTCCAACTCTTGTGCCTTAATAGGTTCAATTTATGAATTATCCAATATTATGAAAGGTGATTATTTTTCTTACCAGCCAGGCCTGTCGACTCTGCTTTATCATGAATCATGGCAACAACTGTATTGAATCGACCACGTGGATTCTGAAGAGACCGAGGAAAGGCCCTAACAAGATCATTTTCCTCATCATCATCTTGTATTCCCTGAGGGTGAAATCGAAACATGTTGTAGACGTCAACATATTCAAAAGGAATCTTGGCTTGGCTGAGGTATTTATTGGGGACTTTGTTGGTGGTAAATGTGTTCAGAAAGACTTTGAGGTAGTATTGGAAGTCGGGTGCATTGTGCTTGTCCTCTATTAGTGAAAGTCGGCGCCTTGGGAAATTCGGTTGTTTTGCAATTGAGATTGCTGGTTTCTTCTTCGCTGGTGGTTGATGTTGAATGGTTTCAGAATTGGTATTATTCTTCTTCATGTGAAATTCAAAACCAGTGATCTTTTCCTGTCTGGAAAGCCATCGTATCATTTGGGGAAATTCATCGCGCTGATTTGAGGCTCACCACCCATGTTTAGCGAAGTCGATGTGAAGGCATTCAAACATTTCGGTGTTGTAGTTGTCGGTTGTCCCAAAGAGTTCGATAGCTTCAATATAATGAAGGAGAGAATGAAATTTGGGAATATTGAAGTCGGTTCGAACGCCAGTTTTGATGAAATATTCTTGGTTTTTGTGAAACCGATCTAGTGCATCTTTTAGATATTGGAGAGTCTCGGAGTCGTGTGCAGGGTACTGGGCAAGATAAATAAAATCTAAGAGAGCGGTGACGGCTTCTATTCCTTGTGTGGGCATACACCCGACGAGGCAGCCTAGGAGGATCTTTGCCATATTTTTGCGTTCAGTACCAGATATTTGAGACATGGCAAAAATCCCATTTTTGAACTGCCGGAGGCCATAGGCAGGAGGGAGTGCTCGAATGCGACGGTCCAGTTCCTGAGGACTGAGGATTCTCTGGCACCAATTAACTAAATGCTTGAAGACTCCCTGGTACAGCTGGTGGAGGACATCAGGTGTAATTGAGCGATGAATGTCACAGAGTGGAAAGCCATCCCAAAATGGTTTGTAGACGCTCCCGGCAACATCGTGTGACATGCAGTACGAATGAAATTTTCGAGGCTTGCCATTTGCTTGCTGCTTGGCCTCCTCGATAATTTGTTCTGTCCATTCCTGAGTTCGGTTGTCTGCTGGCACTGTGTTTTGAAGGTCATTAGCGGGAGCCTTGCACTTGGTGCATGTGCCGTATTTTGTACAGGTGACAAGGCATTGTTCTGGGTAGTCGGCAACATAGCAGGTAAGAATAGGATGGACATGTCGAACAGCTCCATCAGAACTGGTCATCTCAACACCATTGGTGCCAGCTTCAATGAGAGGCTGCAGGATAATGCGCATTGACTCATGGAAGAGTCGTTGAACAAGCGAACGATGCTCTTGGTCATTCATCCTGGAATGGTCCAACTTTTTGACTGAAAGATAGGCGATAAGGATACAAGCATGTTTCGAAGGTTTTCGTCTTGTGGCTTTGGGAATATTCCTGATTGTAAGATACACAGGATAAGCTGCTTTGTTGCCAGAAAATTGAGTAAGTTGTGTTTTGTTGGTTGCGATAATGATTGGAGCCAAGGTAGCACCTTGGGGAAGACGTGACTAGGGGTGTGTGTTAATAGAAGAAATAACTTGCTAATAGGTAGAATTTTTACCTGAAGAACGTGCCACCATTTCGCTGTATACATTTCAGTGAAAATTCGATTAGTCATGTTCTCGTCAGAGAACACCTTTCGACCTGCAAAAACCATTTCAGGAGAGAGTTGAGGGTCCTTCCAAAGGCTTTTTACTGCTTCGATAGGATCTCAGTATTGAAGAGTAAAAGATTCATTTGGCCTCTCATTGAAACTAAGCTTGAGAGTTTCCCAGCTACCGGCTCTCTCTGGAACCGCATCTAGCTTCTTGTGAAGTCCTCGAATATTATGATAGAAAAGCCCAAGTTTTTCAATGACCTAAAATATAATTAGAGCTGATGAAAGAAAAAAAAATCAAAATTAAAATTTGCTTACCCCAGGAATTTCCAGAAGGCGATTAAAGGCATTATGCCCAGGTCCATCTTTTACAGCCCACTGCGCCACTCTCCAGTCCAATTCAGATGCAAAGGGGAAGAAGGGATTAGGTT
>Ga0307517_10009873_pt1 | contig 13451 bp, 13 predicted proteins | sample 23_EM_MG_FD_194515 | JGI IMG/M metagenome (GOLD analysis project Ga0307517, IMG submission 194515) | Populus trichocarpa ectomycorrhiza microbial communities from riparian zone in the Pacific Northwest, United States - 23_EM | ecosystem: Host-associated > Plants > Roots > Unclassified | place...
TTTCTGCTTCTTCAAACTGCTCCTTTTATCACCGTTGTTGCCCACTAACACGTTCGCTAGAGCTCACCATGAAGGTGACTGTGGATAATACCATTGGTGCTCTCTTCCTTGGCATATCAGCCGCATGCGTGTAAGTACTCCACTTGGGAATCTCGAAGCTGGAGATATCGAACCGCCGTGATTCATTGCCCTCGTTCAACCAGTCTTTTCGGAGTTACCCTTGTTCAGACATATCTATACTACAGCAAATATCCGAAAGACTGGGTGCTTCAAAAGGTCTCGGTATGTGCAGTCGCCGACTTCAATCGGAAATATTTACTGATAACATAACTACCTGAAGGTCGGGGTCCTCATGTAGGTGGCTATGTCGCTATGGTCACTCGCTATGAGATGCAATAACCCTCGTATGTCTTTAGGACGCTCGCGAGTTTACATGTGATATTCACACTCAACGCCATCTATCACTATCTCATAACGAACTTTCTTCATCCGGATGCCTTTGGATCCATTGTTTGGTGCGTTTACTAAGTAATCCGTGATGATACCGAAACATGTGCTCATCCTTATCTATATCAACAGGAGCTTCCAGGTGAAGCACATTACATATCAATCCGGTCGTTCACTCACATCCCATGAATGACTCACCAGTCGCAACTCTTCATCAATGTGAGTTTTAGCTTTCACCCAATATTCGTTATCGTTATTCTCCTGTAGGCTGTTGTGATAGTCCTTGTTCATGGGTACGTCTCAACTTCTGACAGGGCTTAATGAATCTTGAGGCTATTTTGTAGCCTATATGCCCAGAGAATATGGAAATGTAAGTTCTGTCATAATTTCTGTTTTATGGTATCTCACCCATAGGAGAGAAGTGGGGAAACACTTCTCACGAATTTGGCCAGCCATACTGGTGTGTAGCCTTTCATAAATATACGAGTTCCGTACTGAGAGAGCGTTCCAATGAATAGGGGCTCATCACCATAGGTGGATGGGGTACGAAGCGATAAACCTTTCTCAGCTCTCCGTTTTACTAAGCATGAACCCTTTCCTACTAAAGCACTCGGGTTCGGTGAGTCCTATCCTTTAGTTGCATCTCCAAATTCACCATTCGCACTTGTAGTTGTGGTTGCTAAATCGTACAAGGCAAAAGGTTTCGCCGATCTGGGTAGAATGAGCGTGAGCATGATTTATTAACGGCTCCGGACCTAGCGACTCACTATAAAAGGGTTATTCAGCCCTTCATATACGCGAGCCTCACCATCGTTACAGCCATCGACCTCATGATCACGTCTGCGATGTGCTATTACCTTAACAGGTGTCAATCTTCTTTTGTCGGGTGAGTGGCTAATTGAACCTATCGTGGGTCTTGATTGATTTATTTCTTCATAGGACCAACAGCAAGATTTTTACTATAATGCGATACGTGCTGGTTACGGGGTCTCTGACGAGGTAAATCCTCATGTCTACAAATGATATGGTAGAGCTAACGGGTCGCGTAGTGCATGCTCACTTGCTTCGTTAATTACGGTGGGCACAGACACATATCCCTGTCTACGTTTACTGACGATGGTCCCCTTTCCGCCATGAAGTTTGCTACTATGCCAAACAACATGGTTTTCATTGGGGTCAGCTTCCTACTACCCAATTGTGCGTACACTAATTCTACATCGGAATATGCTGTAAGACCGACATCCTTCTTATTATAAAGTATACGTCAACAGCTACATCGGCCTGTCCGTTTATTCCATTTCTTCCTCGACTAAAATTGAAGTTAATCTTTCTTTCAAAAAATTTCCTAGGCTGAACGCACGAAAACCTACCAACGAACGAGAAGCATCATCCTCCGAAGTTAGCGCGGCCATCAATATACGGTCAGGATTGGCCCATCGGATGGACGGCGAAAATATACAAACTATGGATGACAAAATGCACTCAGTGCGTTTCCTCTCCCAGAAATATAAACTCGAGACTGACGCAATACTTGGTATAGGACGCTATCCGTCTCTCTTCGACAAGATTCAATTCTAGTTTTTCGAACAAATACGATCCAGAACAGGATATATCATCAAAGAATATTGAGGTAAGGATGCTCAAAGTTGCCTCGACGGTTTTATTTAGCTTCAACGGCAGGTTGTGGTTCATCGGACAGAGGCGCGACAATATGATAACCAGTAACGGAAGCGAATAATGCTAAATACCCTCTCTGATTATGATGTACCCCATTTGTCCCGAATAGTCGACGGGTGTTTGATTCTGGCGTGTGGTGTGAGCTTTTTTGCATATTGGCGTAGGAAAATGCTGCTGCTGGGTGAAAAGACAGAGAATCATAGAAATTGGGTGACGAGACTACTCTGATTTCACTGTCATGTACAGGAAAACGCTGGTGACCTTCCCAGAGCCATTGACTACAACTGGCTACAACTTACACCAGTAGTTGGTGCTATTCTTTGTCAATACGCTTTCCGGGAACCAATGCGTATCTTCGGGCCTCGATTTTTTCTGTTGAAAGAGGGCCACCAAGGTGTTCATGATAAATTGGTACTGGGGGGAATGGCTATGGGTGCGGGGATGATACACAACTGTAATATGGCAATTATGGAACCGGAGTTTGGGCATTGCATTATGAGGTCGCCTTTATCAGGCTCGGTCTACCAGCACTCCCCCAAGGAACAGATTTTGACGTATGACGGTACGCAGAGTATCACTTCACATATTTCTACCTCCCCGCCCTTCAAAACGGACGCACGGTATGTAATCATTTTGCTCTCATGCTCATGCAGAAGACTACCCCACAAGGTATTACTCACGCACCCCTTTCGATGGCACCTCAATTCCCGACCCCGTAGACGGCGAGTCTGTCACTGTGGATGAGGTACGCGCGAAGATGATTGGAGGGTTTAGAACTTCAAATCGGGTGTAGGAAAAGTAGACCGGGGGATGGGAATTGCCAAGAAATTGCGGTTTTTGTGAATTTTTTATTTTTTATTCTCGTCAAAGGGGGCATCCGGCCGTCAGGCCTCGAAAAGAAAAAGGATCCCCCCACAAATTATGTTCGAACAGGCTTTTTTTATTATTTATGTAAAGTGTATATGAACCTTTGTATCTGTAATATGAGCCTCACAGATGTTAAATCAAGTGAATAGAGTCATATTTTCAGACTTTCAGTGATATCCCTAGATCGAGAATTTGAGATTGTGGCTGTGCAGTAGTCGTCGTTCTCATCTATCCCTGAAACGCTAAATTTCGGAACATGGCCGCTAGGGCTATAGCCCATCTTGAATGCTTACAGGGTTTTACATAAATCATTGAACGCTCGACTTTTTTGTGCAGTCACGTGTAAACTTTCCCGCACCCAAACACATGAGATAACGATCAAAGGATTACCTGGTCCTATATCCTGAGTGTTCCGGAACCTTGGTAAATGGAGGTAATAGGTTTTTTATATATGTTTGGGTGCAAAAATGTCTTTCAAATGCCTGAGTTGCGAAGACTGAGGAAAGATTAGATAAGAGATAAGAGATAAGATTGGTAGATCACATTGAGATATTGAATATAAGATAAGGGGTATCAAATCCTTACTTAGGATAGCAAGGGAGGGGCATTGCGATAGGAATGGCTGGTTTGGCTACTTTGTTTGGCGGGAAAGTTTACACATAACTACACAAAAAAAATCAAAGTGTTCAATGATTTATTGATGATTTATGCAAACGGCTGTAGATTTTCATACAGAACTGGAAATAGACTGGTAACCTGCCACAGGCGAAGAAAAAAATTAGGAGAACGTGCGCTGTCTCTCCTCGATGAGGCCATGACTTCTCTCAACAACATCGACCCCTCGCTTCGTGATCTGCCTCACAATCTGTCATTTCTTGGGAACCCTATAATGAATCCGGCTACATCTCAAGATGGACATGATACTGATGGGAATTCCATTCCAGGAGGTGAACCAGTTCATTGTCCGGCTTTTGTTCTCTCAACGATTGATGTCATTTCATTTCCAGCCGGGTTCACGCTGCTGCCAGATGCCATGCAGGTGGATGTTCCCTTGGCACCTCCAGGCACAAAACAAGTGGATTCACATGTGAACTAGTAAGTCATTTTGCGATTATCTACGATCTATGGACTGATGTGTAATATTTCAGCTCAAAACTTAAGCTTGACAAACTGAAGGCATTGTGCAAGTCCCGGAAACTGAAGAGGGGAGGGAGGAAATGTGAGCTAGTGAGCCACCTTGAAAGCGAAGATGCACATCAACTGTCACCACCTACTGGCAGAATGATATATCACAGGTATCTAATGAGATAAAAAGCCTGATACATTAATCAATCTAATTAGATACACTTTCTGATATATCACATTACATATGGCCTGGCTTCTTCCACCCTTTGGCACTGTATCTGCCTTTGTCACTATTTAGACTCAGCGCAGAGGCCCCTGCGTGGCAGGCCAATTGGGTCTGTGAGGCGCACCTCAAATTCCTGATTGGGATATCAAACCCGCCTCATGTCCCAATTAGGCACAGGGAAACAAATCGACAAAAACACCATTTATTCTACTACTAGCAACTGCAGAGGGTACCTAACTTACTAGAAAATGAGCTTTTGGTGTCTATTTCCACCTCACTGGGCTTGCGCATCCTCATGTGCTTTCCCCACGTCAGTGGTAGGCCATATGCGCTCACATGCTCTGGTGTTCGTTTGCATCCGTATGCCTGTTCATATCACCACTCATTATATGCCCACCGGTTCATTCAACTTTGTACACTCTGCGTTCGCCTTCACTTACCCTCCTGGTCATACACGCTCTGTGGGCTCTTCAGCCATGCCCAGGGTCCTTCATACGCACGAATGAACCTGGTGGTTTGTTCGCACTACCCAGAGCATGCCGTATGAGCCTCTGTTTGCATCACAATACATACCAGACGAATATCTGCAGCTGCGAGTGTTCATGCTTGTGTGCAGGTGGCAGAAAAGTCGGTAGCAGAGGGCAATGGCAGCTGGGATGGGCATGGCTGAGTGTGGGGGAGGTATGAAAAGGGGCATACAGCCCTAGCACTTGTGGTTCTTTGCTGCTGTGGGTGGTGGAGATGTTGGCGGCGAGGGATAGTGGCAAGTGTGGCATTGGCACTGGGATTGCTGTCATACATGGCACTGAAGTTGGGCTTAGGTCATTGGCTGAGGAGTTTTGGTTTATGGCAGTTGTGGCTGGAGGGGTTGGAACAGCCAGGAATGTTTGCGTGGGTGGCGGTGCATAATGGAGGTGCTCAGAGTGCACCTCATAAGGTCACCTATGGGCCCAAATGTTGTTGTCATCAGTAGGTAGCAGTAAAAGAAAGGTGAAGATGAACAGAAGTTCACCTCCTATGTACCTGCTGCCACCTGGCGGGTCCCCCACACCATAAGTTCCCATCACATCATCCCCAGTCCCTATGTCCACCTACAACTCTACAATGACATGGAATAACAGCCCACATCCCTCATTGGAGGGAAGAGGCTGAGGTGATTGGTGCTGGTGAGGTGCATAGTAAGTAGGTCAATATCGTGTTGTTTTTGAAGGCAATGGCAGCCAAATTTGGAAAGGATCACAAACAGGATCACGAACGATCATGAACAGTTTTTGCGCCTAGCCTACCTGCCTTGAACTCGACTATATATTAAGTCTTTTAGCTTCATAATATACAGTAGATACTTTTATCAAGTTAATTACTCAAATTTTTGGCAGCCATACAAGTGTTAATGGCAGTGGAATGTCACGAATGTGGTGTCTGAGTCATGGCTTCATATCAACTTAATATAATACTAGGAGGAACTTACAAGGCAAAAATCCTTGGAAATGCTGTCCAGTATGTGCCCATAATTTGAAATTACAGGGATCTTTAGCAGCTATCTACCAACTTGACTCTCTTTGGTGTCATTTCATCTGGTTACTACTTCTTGGAATCAGTAGGCCTACACCCATCACGGTGGCATCATGAAAACTTTCCATCAAATTTCGGGCTATCACTTATCATGGGGAATGAAATGCATTATTACAACTACTGTATGGATGGGTAAAATACAGGAAGTGGCATTTACAGTAGTAGTACTGATCTAAATTGGTGAGAGACCTCGAAAATTCACTAATAACTCACTAATTTAATATCCCTCTCATTCAAACCAGCTCAGTGCCATTACTGTTGAATGCAGCAGTGGCGGCATGGGTATCAGCCATTGTGCACCAGCTGTCAACGCAGTGTGTGTATGGGGATGTGAAAGCATGAGCTTTTGGATGTGGTCATATAGTGAATAGTGCCATGTGCCAATGACATAATGTACACTGGGTGTGCGAAGGCAATTGCGTTCAGTCTTAACGTAGGGTAGTTGTCAGTATCTGCAAAAGAAGGAGGAAGAGGTTCCTGAACATCCCCACGTACCTCTTGCAGACCACATATCTCCCCTCGCATTTCTACCTGCCCTACTACATACACGCTCTGAGATTCTTTGAGATTTGGCCTCAACACCCGATTAGGGGAGGAGATGCCAGTAGTTGGATGCGGGGAACATACACGAATGCAGTGAGGTCTGAAAAGCGAGTTTATAAAATAGCATATAAGCATATTATGTACCTTTTTGCAGTCCTGGTACTGTGAAAGGGGACAAGGGGAGTGGATGCCCACCCTAGCAACCCAAAGTCGGCGTTTCCAGGCCAAGACCAGGCCAGAACATCACTATGAACGAGGCGGCGTATGTAGGGGCCACCTCAATTACACCTGGTCCCCGGCTCATTGGTGCTGCCCTGCTTGCTGCTGCTTGTCAGTTGATGACATGGCGAGCCGATTCTCCAGCTGCTTGCTGGTGGGTGGATGGTGACGTGGTGCCACCCACATCCCTCAATGAGGGGAGGGGTGAGGTGTTTCCAGCACTTGAAGTGCTGTGCTGGTCCTATGGGAAGAACGGCGAGCGGGACCCGGGTAGCCCAATGTGGAAAGGTGCTAAATGTGGAAAGGTGGGTACAGGTGCCATTTTGGGAAGGGCACGAAACGGGATTTCCCATGGCGTGCAGCAGCTTTGGTGGTGCCGAGGACAGGCCGTGCTGCAGAGGTAAGGTGGAATGTGTATCTAATGTGATATATTAAAATGTGTATCTAATTAGATTGATTAATGTATCAGGCCTTTTATCTAATTACATATCTCTGATATATCAGATTGCCAGATAGGCCTGGAAAAAAAGTCCAGGAAAAAAGACATACTCATGCATGATCCAGCTTATAATAAAGATGTTGGCGTCATTGGGAGGATTTGGACACAAAAAGTCTCCAGCCTTCAAGATGGCTTGGTTGTCCAGTAGAAATGCAACACATTGTTTTGCAAGGCTAGAGGAGCTGGGTCAATAGGTACAAGGAGGGCTAGTAGAAGTAAAGTCACCCACCGCTGGTACTCAGAATCTGTCTTCTTGGTAATGCCCTTGGAGGCACTCGCAACAGATGCTCGCCAGGTGGCAGCATATGGCCCTGGTGATGGATCAATACCCTCAATAGCTTCTTGTAAGTTGTCTGTTGTGAGGGGGGGAAGCGTTTCTTGCTCTCCATCGAGATCATCATTGATGTCTTCCTCAAGGGGCTTTTCACTGGGTTGGCTGGCTAAGACTGCACAAATATGGCCTGAGAACTCATTTTGAATAGGCATGGCCATAGCAAGATTCAAGAAGGGATGGTGTTGAACATTGTCAAAGGAGAGTACAAAAAATTAAATACGGTCTAAGAGGGATTAAATACAGTCTAAGAAAACAGGAGACAGTGAAACACCAACCTAATGAATGACATGTAATGCATTTGCTGCACGTTGTCCCCCTGTTCAAGTTCCTCTCATGTTCTTCATGTTGTCGTCTCCTGTGGCTTAAGATGGTGACAGATGATGATGTGGTCCTAGGCAAGAATGAAATTAAAATAGAGAACATCCCAGAACTAGATAAAGATCATGATGCCTTACCTATGTAGCTGCAAATAAAGCCTGCATGCACTGGGGAAAGAAAATACAAGAGGCAGAAACACCAATGAAGGTCAGAATGAGAGGGGTTAGGATGCTATCAGTTCAACAACCCCAACACATGAAAAATTTAGGGGCGGCTGCAGCGCATAATTTCAGCTTGATTCCGCCTTTAACACCAGCTCAACACCAAGCAATTTCATGGATGGCTCTCAATGCCTTAGGCTCCAGCTATGCTTGAGCAGGCTCCCTCCTCCTTACCATGAGTCAATTCTCTGTCTTTGCTTTCTGAAACTGACTCAGACTTTTTTTAGGAGGAAAATATATTTATTCTGGCAGTGGCCCCTGTCACCTATAGTTTCTGCCCACCAACATGCCATTGAACCCTAACCCGACTTTCCAGCACTTGGGCTCCTCCACCTGAACCATCAACTTCTGGGAGTAGATGTGACCCTATCATCCTCCCTGATGACCAGCTCATGTGGGATTCAGACAATGAAGACCTGCAAGAAATCATGCAGGAGGCCTGTCATGATGCACGTAAGTCGCCTCTCTTTTTAATTTTATTTGAAGCTCATTGCTTATGCTGAAATGGTTAAACCAGCTTATTTAGCCCTTCTTACACAGGTGCTGGATAAGGCTGAGGCAATGTGCAAGAAATCCCCCCCTTTCCTGTGATGTGTGGCCTGTCAGACGCCGATAGTTGTCCCTACCTGTGATATAGGGAATCGGCCCATCCTTTGGCGCCTTGCACGTTGCCGCCACCCTCTTCATTTAGATTGCTTGGCCCCTCTTGGACGTCCTCATGCCATCAGCCCATCCATGAAACGCCCTCGCTATGTCCATGACCCTGGTATGTATCTTCTCAGCTCCCCCATCTCTGTATACTGCTTATAGATTTGCTTCCTTAGTGGCTACAAGAATTCGAAGCCAGAAGCAGCATGAGCAAAAATTCGATCACCATCCCATTTCACACTATGAGGATGTGGAGAAAATGAGGACATGGCGGTGCCCAGAGGAGGGCTGCACTCAAGTTCAGTTTTCCGTTTTTGGCCATGGAGACTGGTACTCTAATGTTCATGGCATGACGATGGACAGTCATTTTATTAACAGGCCTACTCATCCCTGACATGTCTTATGTACATATCACTCGCCTTCTTCTGTCTCTTATATGTCCGCTTCTTGTATGTTAAGTACAATTAATTCAACCTTGTTCTAAAACTTGAAGCTGAGAAAAGAAAAGCAAAATGCACAGAGGGTTAAAAGGTTATCAGAGAATTAAGCCAGCAAGAATAGAGCACATGAGGTAGTATGTATGTATGGGAATGGAAGGTAAACATAACAGAATTATATTGCTGGTAATTCCAGTTAAGAATATGCTATAACTTGAATGGACAGTGGCCTCAACTATTTCCAGTAAAGTATGATGTCTTCTTCGGTGAGAGACAGCAAGGATAAGATGGAATAGGGTGGAAGGAGAGCCAGGGTCAGAGAAGGCGTGCTGCACTCTATCAAAAGAGAAAGATGAGAGGTGTGTAAGAGATGAGACTGCTCAAAACATACCATAGTCCTTTTCATAGTAAGTGCCTCTCTGTATCCTACTGCAGCATCCACAATGAGAATGTCAAGTCATTTGGAATTCAAAGAATAAGAGGGAACATGATGGTGGAAAGAAGACAATGAATGTGGAAGAGCACATTGGGGAAAAATGCCACATCAGAATTGAGGGAAGCACTAAGCTTGAATAGACAAACGCACTGTCTTTTGTTGGACCTGACAGGCTTTTTTGTGAGCAGAACATCATTTTTTGACCTAATTTAGCCATGGAACTGTGTTTCTTACCCTCAGAACAGCTTTTCTGCAGGCAGACATGCTTTTGCATTCTGATGGAAGGGCCAACAGGAATTCTGTAAACCAGTAAAAGATGGTTAGATTGATCATATGAAAATGTAAGAAAGCAGGGTCTGTCACACCATACACAAGCGATCCCAACACAGGGTCCACATCTGAATGCTTGGATTCAGTTCGAAATGTGACAATTGTGGTATGTATGCCCAGATTTCTACCCTTTGTGATATTTACTTGATCTCCATGTACCCTGTATGCATCCTACATGCCATTAATAATTTCATGTGGGCCATGCACTCTGGGCATGAGGCATTCAAGCAAGGCAAGGATGCGACAGGAGGGAAGCCTGTGTTCTGCAATAAAAGAAGATCAGTTTTTCGCCTCAAAATGACAATTGACATACCTCCCTTTCGCCATGTACGTTCCATTGTTGAATGGGACCTTAACGTATGTCCCCCTCTCATTTGCATCGCTTTTCTGCACATCCACTCCTGTAAGGGCACGACCGAACAGGCATGCGCTGAGTGCATGCAAGCATCTGGGGGATCCAAAGGTAAGTGTATCAAACTAAAATAAAGGGTACACCCAACAATGCACCTGGGGGATCCAAAGAGAAAAGGCTAAGAATCCCCAAGGTGGCACATCACTACATATCAACTAAGTCATGTGATGTGGCTACCAAAATGGGTAATTAAGAATGATGGAGCCCAGAATGGGCTCAAAGGATAAACCAAACGGTAGATCAATGTGAAAAATGAAAATAAAGGATATAAGGTGTAGACAAGTGAAAGGGCAAGGGGGGTTCCCCTTACAATCACCCCCCTTCTAGAAAAGTGTCAACCTCAATGCTTAAATTTCAAAAGGATTTTAAATGTAAAAAACAAATAAAAATTAAAATGCACACATTAAAATTAAAACAAAAAAAGGGTGTAGGAACAGCCTTAATTGTTAGCATCGGAGTTGAAAGGAAGGATTACTTGATGAGGTCAGGCGGTCTCGTTTAGGGCATGCATCATCAGCAAGAGGGAGACGGGGGGCAAAAGTGAGGGACAGGAGAAATAGCAGCTGGCAGCCAGTTTGGTGAATACGAGGTCGGCGTGCACCTATCCATGTCAACAGCTGTACCAAGCTGTGACTATCCATGCAAGTCTGTATCTCGCCAGCAGCCTGTGCGATGAGGGTGAGGAATCATGCCTCTCACCGGTCGACAGGGGGCTAGGCGCAGAGCAGTGATCAGTGGATAGAAGGAAGGGGGTGGCCACTCAAGCCGTGCTCGAGCATCCGGTGGGGGGCAGGGACGAAAGGAGGGCAGCGAAGCCTGGGTAGCCTCAGGCAGAGCAGAATTGGTGACAGGGGGGGAACATGAGCCATTTGTGCATGTTGTAAATGTTTGCAGGTGTTTGCATTCGACATGGCACCTGGAAACTAAAAGAAAGGGGGGGAATATGAGCCATTCACAAACGACGCAATGCATGAGCAGAGCAAGGGGTTGAGATGAAATGTCCAGTGCCAAAGCGAAATGTCTGGTGATGGAACGAGACCACCGGCATCGAAGCGGAGTGGTGGGCACCTAAAAGTGAAGTGGGGGGAAATTGCGAGCTCTCAGCTGGCTCGTAAATAATGTGGCGCCCAAAAATGGGTGAGGGTTAGAACGAAGTGACCAGTGCCAAAACGACGCGATGGGCACCTAACGCGAGCCAGGGGGAGGTGTCGGAAATGGTGGGGGATGTTGAAAAGAAAAGGGAGGGTGTGCGAGCCAGCTCCAGTGTGACGTGGCACCGGAAAATGAGTGGGGGTGCCAAAATACGAGGCAGCGGGAAATGCGAGTGGGTTCGCGTGTGATGTGGCACCAGAAAACGGATGAGGGTGCCTAAATGCGAAACGCGAGGGGGCTCGTGTGTGACGTGGCACTGGGAAATGGATGGGGGTGCTGGAAATGCGAAATGGAGGGGATGCAAGCCAGCTCATGTGTGATGTGGCACCTGAAAGGTAGGAGGAGGGTGCCAGAAGTGGAATGGGAGGTGTTGAAAGCGGTATCAAGGTGGGGTGCATGTTGTACGCAGTGACGTGGCACCGAAAACGTGAGCAGCGGTGTGTTTTTGAGGTGGCGGGTGGTTTTACGAGACAGAGAAGTGGGGTGGACAAGGGGGAGGCCCGTTCTGGTGACATGGCACTCGAAAAGGCGAAAGGGGTGGGCAGCGGAAGCCCAGGTGGTGCCAAAAGGCAGGGAAGGGGTCTTGGAGGCGGAAGGACGGAGGAGGGGGCTGGCCAGTGGGCTCACATCGCCTCATCGGGTCTCTTGGGGCCTTGCAAGAGCGGTTCCCGGGTTTTGAGCCTTTTCTACTGTAAGGGCACGACCGAATGGGCACATGCTGAGCATGTGCAAGCGTCTGGGGGATCCAAAGGTAAGTGTATTAAACTAAAATAAAGGGTACACCCAACAACACACCTGGGGGATCCAAAGAGAAAAGGCTAAGGATCCCCAAGGTGGCTAGGGTTGCATGTAAAACTCAGCTGAGGTATAAAATTATGTAAATTACGAGGGCAATTTTTGGCAAGGGTAAATAATGTAAATTACATTGTAAATTACAAAATTTTCGCCAGAGCACATGATCTGAATAAGTCACGTGCATCTTTTTTCGCAGCCACAATGCAATGACATTGAGGGCGCTACAGCTCTCTACACACCTGTAGTGACCACTATCATATATCAGTACATGGTAGTTGCCTAACATACTTCATAAATCCACAGCGGTACTTGCCTACCACCCAAAAAAAGACAGTAAAAGAGAGTATAGCCATGATGCCGGGTTTGGTTAGGATTAGTAATAGGGTCTTTTGGGTGAGCAGGTAGGGTGGATGATATGCCGAGGGTGCCGGATGGGAGGGCAGGGGTGTATAATAGGGTGGGGCTGTTGAGCAGGGGTTGGGGGCGCTAGTAAATACATGTAAACAATGCCAGAAGCAGTGGTCGGGTGGTGCGCTCGCTGCTGGGCTCGTTGGGGGGGAATTGCGGGCGGGATTTTTTATATTTGGGAAGGAATGATATATCATACACCCATCTGGGATGTTTTGGCGCCCGCGGGGGACCGGGGGGGGACGGGAGAGGATTTGACAACGCGTCCCAGATGTCCGTGTTCCCAATTAGGCAGGCGGTGCCAGTTGGCCTTCCTGCTCGGTTTTGTTCCTGGGCTTGTTGGGCTTGGTTTTTCATAGACAAAAAAGTGTATTATAGTAGCTACCACATATTTATGCACAATGTACTGTTTTATAAACCTCTGGGTAGGCGAGAAAGGATGGATGGCGTAGGATGGGTTTGGATGTTGCTTTCCCAATTAGGCAGGAGCTCTCAGTTGGGCCTGCTCGGGCTCGATTTCGCTGCTGGGCTTGGATTTTCATAGCAAAAAAATGTATTACAGTAAATACAATACATTTATATACATTCTATCCCTTTCTGAGGCTCAAGGGAGGTGGGGATGGGTAGATAACGACAGATGTTCCAGTGATTAAGTACGATGAATGTGTCCCTCACCTTTCTTGGGGGGGTAGATTTTATTAAAAACGTGTATTATTCTCAATGTAGTACATGAATAACATATTTTAAAAACGAGGAAGAGCGACCCCGCTTTGTCGTTGGGCTCT
>Ga0307517_10009874_pt1 | contig 13450 bp, 8 predicted proteins | sample 23_EM_MG_FD_194515 | JGI IMG/M metagenome (GOLD analysis project Ga0307517, IMG submission 194515) | Populus trichocarpa ectomycorrhiza microbial communities from riparian zone in the Pacific Northwest, United States - 23_EM | ecosystem: Host-associated > Plants > Roots > Unclassified | place...
AATACATAATATTTTATAATTTTTTTGAAATATTATGTTATTTAAAATTAATAAAATCAAATAATAATCTAAAACTTTTAATAAGTAATTAAAACAAAAACAATAATTCATAATATTCATTACAATGTTAACATCCGAACTTTAAATAAAATAATATAATAATAGAGTATTTAAGACATTGAATCAAAATTAAAAGAAAAACCTTACGAAACAAGACATACCAATCCAAACTAAAAAAGTATGAACACTCAACAATGTTCAGTTGCTAACGGAAACTTAGAACCTAAAATATTTAAAATGGAAAGGTGAGTTTAACCAACTCAGTAAGAGAATAACATTTAATATATATTTTAGCTATTTATAAGTATAAGTCATCAATTGTGATAATATAGAAATAAGAGAACGAAAATAAATGTAAATATATGCATGCTAAGCATATCAACATAAAACAGTAGAATACATGTCAGAGATCAGATGACACTTGAAAATGACCAGATGACACCCGAAGGTGACCACTATGGGAGAATCAATTACCACAATTTAGTATCTCTCTTACTAATTAGATATACAGATATGATGTGCACAAAGATTAACTATTATCCGTTAGTATGAAGTTTTTCACAAGCATACCGATATCAAGACATAATAGTTACTCACAAGAATATCCAAAACAAATGAAAGTCATATCAAATATAATTTGATTCAACAAAACACGAGTGTAAAATCAAGAATGAATGAGTACCCATAAATAAAGCAATATATATATAAAGAAATAATTAATTATACCCATCCTAATATCAACATGCATATTAAAGATTATTTCACTTACCCGAAAAACAAAAACAAAAAGCAAACGAATGCATAACTAGAAACTACTAAAGATCGTTAGGAGGAATGTTAGCAGAACCTTTAATGGAAACGAAAAATACTAAAAAACAACCCGAAACAAAATAACATAAATGATTAAAACTCTAAACTTAGAGATCATATTGTAATTATAAAACCGAATTGATTCACCTGATCAATTCCGAACATAATCCAAACTGATTGAACCTAACATACCCAATTAACTGCCACTATAAAGTCAACCGGATGACCACTACACAAAACAACTAGTCAATCGTTTTAGACCAACCGGTTGACCAGCAGCAACAATTGAATTGGTCTTACATGCATGTTCCAATGTGTTAGTTTAGGTGGGTCTAGGGTTGCGTTTGGAACAAAAGTCTAGGTCTTACATATATGTTCCAAGTTCTACTAGTCCATTGGATTAACTTGCATACTGTGATTCTAAGCATTATATATAGATAATCAAAGTTCATAGTGAATTGAACAATTAATTTATCAATGATACTGCAGTACTTGAAATGAATAGGCAAAGAAGGAGAAAGGAGGCCAAAGATTTATGACGAAGCCAAAACATTGGAAATTCCAAGGAAAAGTGTGTTCACTGCCTCACTGGCACATTACTCAACTGCCAGTAGTAAAGATAAGCCTAGCTAGCTACATGGAGATCATCTCCTTATTCAAGTGCTCATTGGCATAAAATAATGTACATTTAGATTTGAATACTTGGAAAGCATGCAGCTTAATTTGTTGTCCCTTCAACGCAAAGCCATTGGCTTAGAAAGAGCTTATCACAGTCGAGGATGGGGTTGATTGCATTAAAATCGTCGGTAGACAAGTTGAACTGCTGTGGAACAGCAGAACAAGTATCTCCACTTACTACTCCATGCACTGAGACACAGTCTGGTGTGGACGCTGCTGCCCGAAGAGAAAAGTAGAATGATCCAAGAAAATTAAAGTAGTGTTTAATCTAAACACTTACGGCCAAGTACTAATCGGCTTTCAACGATGGATGCAAGGAGGATAAAAGACAGCATCAAAGCCAAGTTGAAAAACAGGGTTATGTTGGTGCTAGACTTGCTGCCTGAGGAGAAATATCAATCCTCATATTTATAGCCAGAAGCCTTTGGTAGAAACAAATCAATAAGGCTTTAGTACCGTTAATTTTAGAGTTGCACACGAAGGCCGGTTTCTCTACACGGCATGGATTCAACAATATTGGTAGTTTACATGATTAGCTTACAAAAAAATTCAGCGGATTGCGCTAGGAAAAAGCAATGCAATGCAGTGTATATATTGAGAGACTTCATCGAGATCAAATGCCTACTTTTAGGCATCATGTTGAGTATGTTTTATGCCTATTGTTCTCCAGGTACCAAGGGAAGGTGAAGCAAAGCCTAGCTAGCCATGCCAATGACTTTCTTATCGAAACTCGATCAAGATCCCTTCTTTGAGAAACACCATTCGATTCATTTTGTGCTAATAAGATATTCTTTGGCATAATTATTATTCAGATTCGTTAACACAAAGTGACAGAGAGAAGAAACAGTGGTTTTAATAAGATTGGAAGCTATCCTGAATAAATTTCTGGGTACCAAGAATGTAGCTTTCAAAATGGAGAATAAAGACAATCTTTTGCTGAACACTTCTACGCGACCGTGGAATCTTCAAGTTGGTAAAGATAGATGCGTTATAATCACAGGTATTGTACTGGTGACAGGGAAAAGTGATAAAACTGAGACAAATAAAGAGAGATGGAAAGGCACATATCAATCTCTATACAAGAAGTTATTGCGCAATATTTCTGGTATCTCGCAAAGGGCAACTCAGGTGAGGCCCAAACTAAAAGATAGCTGTTAGGTCTATTTCAGGCAGAAATTAATAAGCCTTTTGAGCAGAAAGTGATGTACCTGAGGCACAAGTGTACCTAAATAAATATTCCGATGCCCTTGCCGTCACGTGGAACATCCAGTCCTGAGCGGCGGCGTCCCAAACAGTACCACCTGGGCAGGCTCCTGAGCCACCCGGTTATACATCCTCTGTGTGGTTCGTCTAACTCATCAAGGCATCCCACGTCTTCCTATTATGGGGTCTGTTGAATGGCATTTGAGCACGCCCATATCCATTGGATGTCCCTCTCGTGACATCATCCTCTCAGCTCAACAATGTGTCATCAACCATTAGAAACTGTGCTCCCAGAAGATAGTTTCTTGTTATAGTATTTTGCTCATCTTACTCTCATCTCCATGGAAGTTGGCTTTGTTCACGACTATATAAATACCCATTATAAGCTCTCAGGTAAAAGATTTCAATTTCTTAGAAGACATAACTTCTTCTCCAACTCGAAATTAAACACACACATCCTCTTTGAAACCCACATACAGAGCTTTGTTTAGTTTCTTAACCTTATTCCTCTACCGAATTAAACAATTGGAAGGTCCTCACAACCTATCAAGGACACTTGTTTTGCAGATTCACAACCCTTTCAAACACATTCCAATATAACTATCAGCCACCTGACCTCCAGCTTAGAAGTTCATCTGCCCTCGTGGATTTAGAGCAATATTACAAAAAAAGGATAGAGCTTGGGAATATGCTTTCTAGCAAAACAAAGTTCCTTCTACGTTTGGCACCACTCATTAAAAATAAAATCTGAATTTAAATCATATTGAAAAGTGTTCAAACATTGTAAATGCATGCAGCAAAGAAGTTATTCTTCAGTCACAATGCAAGATATTACGCGTGATCACCAAGTCAAAGAGAACATATCCATTCAGCTGAATCCTTTACCACCTATCCAATCACTGCTATATTTCCTGGAATCAGCTGTCAATTCTAGTTTCATAAAATGTTTTCTTCTCTTTTCATTTCCTACTGTAAAGAGTTAGTCATTTCGAGCAAAATGGGTAGATGTTTTCATATGTAAATCCACACAAAACCAAAATATGCAGCAATTAGTCTTAATTATCAAGTCAACTCGGGCAATCCATTGCAAAACTGGTTATTTTCTCTGCTACCAAATTGTAATAGCGTGAGAACTAAGCGAGCCCATCTATAGCTCTCTCAAGAAAGTTTCTCGTTACCCACTAGACTAGTTAGCTACCATATGCAATAGGATCTAGTAGTATTCTTACGTTAAAAATTTAGCGTAAGGAATAAGCAAATCGTGAGCCCGCAAAATTATGGGCCACACCGAATACGAATCACCCTTCAGACAAAACAAATCCAGTGCAAAAAGAACGAATCTTATCTACCCTTTCTATAAAGCACAAGTTTTAACACCGTCTTGATCAGGACATATAAACGCTCACATCTTCCATTCTTGTTCATCCCCTTAATTTTGCGTTCATGTCTTGCCTGAATTTGAGGCTTCCACCAGCCAAGAAGGCATGGAAGAGTTTCACATCCAAGCTTCAAAGAAAACTGCATAAACTCAACACGTCCAAATCTATCACGAAATCGAAATATCCAACCAAGAATATTAACAGCACTGCTTCTCATATCCTGTTTGATCAGAAACGTGATGGAAACAGGAAGCGGCTTGCATACCCACCTCGTGCACTTCCTTTTAAACAACGTAGCAGCCGCTTAGGCCATGTCCACAAAAAATCAGCACCTGTATATATTGATAAGCTCTTTCGAGAGCCTGTCAGTGGTTTTGAGTTGATGACTAAGTATCCGCCAACTCCAAAGACTATGAAGATTCTTGATCACCAGGCAGCTACAACAGTAGCGCCAGCAGGAACGAGCATGGAAGATGAGATCAATAGAGGGGAAAGAGGCTGTGCTGCGGATGATATGTGGGAGTCGTTGGGATTTGCATCTCCTCAAATGCAAGGAATTGATGAAAGAGCTGAGCAGTTCATTTTGACATTCCGGGCAGAGATGGAGATTCAGGAAACGATTGCTTGTGATTTATAGCGATGGTAGCTCATATAATTGAGCAACTTGTCTTAATAATATTTGGCTTTCTTTTGCTTGTAGTTGTTAGAAATATTGAAGGTTGAAAATGTCTGTCTGTATGGAATGTCTGATTAATTAGAAGGCTCTGAGAGATCCCTGTACTCTTTTCCGATTTTGAGTTTCAGTGAACTGTTAACGTGGTGGCTGAAAAGGTTGTGGAGCTAGCAGGGTGATGAAATTCCTGGGGTGAGCAGGAAAACATGTTTGCAGCCATTGGACAAATCTACATTCTTGGTGTGTATCTCTGGGCCTGGTTGGAGGTTTTTTCTTACAGAAAAGAAACTTGTTGTTTATATGCGTGATTAGAACTTCATTGATCTTTTCACTGTTTTATGCGAAAATTGTACAGGCGAACCTGGATGAAATATAGCGATGAATCCTTTCTCCAATTTATGCCTGTTTGTATAGTGACTTGATTTGTTCGTTGTTAAGTTTATAAGCATAAGCATTTTGAATTGAATTATGTACTGCCAGAATTAAAACTGTCAAATACAAATGGGAACGATGGTAGAATTTTTTTGTCGCTTGATTGTAGTGATTTTTTCTAACTGAATATACCTTCATTGTATCTATCGGTAAAAATATTCTCTTAGTATATATTGAAAAAATTACAGTAAAAAAATAATGAATAAAAAAAAACTAAAAAGTATGATGGCGTGTTATTTTTACAAATAAAATTGTTGAAGGATTTAAATCTATCGGTAAATCCGTTCGTAATATTTAATTCATGACTTGACGAGCGACCCTCCTCTCTTCTTCTCTCATTTCTTCTTCTTCCTCTATTTTTCTTTGCAACAAACAACACACCCTCTATTTTATCACAAATCAACCTTTAACTACAAATTTAGTCACTATAACACTCCGTTTTTCAGCATCCCAATTCTGATTTAATTTTTATTGAGGATTTTTCACTTTAAGTAATCAAAACTAACTATTTTATATTTGAACTCAATTTTAAAATGGTTTTTTATATATATATTTTTTGTGGTATATGCATTTTGCTTGGGTGTTTACTTGTTTTATAGCTTTTTTCCCATAGAAATTCGTTGTATGAATGTGTGATTTGTACATGTTAGGGTTTGTTTGAGATTTTATAAAATTATATTTGTTTATAAATTGATGAAATTTATTTTGAATTTGTAACTTAGGTGTTATGTGATGAAATAAATAATGACTTATTTAACGAGTCTGTTTTATATTTTGTTAATTTTATTATTGAGTTGGAATTTTCAGTAAATGTATAGAAATTTGAATTTATGTAAATAATTAATAATGAATTAGTTGTACTATTAAAATAGTTTTAATAAATTTGAGTAAAACCAATGTTCATAAATTTATTTAGTTTACATAATTAATTAACTCATGTTATCATCAATATTCTATATAGATTTGATATAAGTAATAGATAATCGTTCATGGATGTATCGAGATTCACTTGAAAGATTGTGTAGGATGAATTAATGTAATGGGGTTAAGGGTTTTATTAATTATATACTATCTAATCCGAGAAATATTAGTGGAGGTGTTATTAGATGTTCATGTAAGAGTTGTAAAAATAAAAAGTTTTTTGATCTAAATGTTGTAACAATGCATCTTCTATAAAAAAAGATTCATGAAAAGATACTTATGTTGGTTTGCATACGGAGAACCATATGTTCCTTATGAGACCATAGTAGAAAGGATAGTTGAGTCAACTTTTAATTCTAGCAATGTGTATGAAGTTGTAGATGACAATAGTAATCCTTATAGGAATATGATTATAGATGCGATGAGAATGAATCAGGGTTATGTCGATCAATATCCAGTTATAGATGAAGAACCTAATGTAGACGCAACTAGGTTTTTTGATCTTTTGAAAGACTCCGACAAACCATTATAGGACAGGTGCACAAATCACAGTAAATTATCAGTCATTGCACAAATATTCACCATCAAGTCAAATCGTGGGTTAAGTAAGGTTAGTTACGATAAAATTATCGAACATGCGAGAAGCATTTTACCTTAAGTGAATAGGCTGAAAGAGAACTTTTATGCTGTTAAATCCATGATGAAATCCCTCGGCCTAAGATATTAAAAAATTGACACATGTCTAAACTTTTGCATGTTGTACTACTTTGAAAATGCAGAGTTAACCAAGTGCGGAACATGTGGGTATACTTGTTATAAACCCAGACTGGCAGGGAAAAGATTGTTGTCGCACATAGAAAAATATTTCTCAATGATACATAGATTGTAAAGGTTATTCATGTTACTAAAGACTATTAAACACATAGCATGACATCATTCACATAATGTGGTGAATAGTGTAATAATGCTTGTTTTTAATGATAAAGCCTGTAAATATTTTAATAAAATGCATCTTTAATTTTTAGTGGAATAAAAGAACGTGAATTTTGGATTATATATAAACGGATTTAATCCAAGAATTGAATGAACATGTTTGATCACCCCTAAAAAAAAATGAAGTGCAAAAATGTATTCCGATCTTTTATTATTTATGAATTGCATCAGTTCTTGTATATTAGAAGTTCTCATAGAATTTCCTCTTCACGAGCCGCATTGCCTTACTTCTCCTTAATAGCATCCTTCTTCTTTCATGTTTTCAATTTCTCCTGTACATATATGACCTTATGATTTTTATATAACAACTCAGCTTGGGATGGAGCAGCTTTCGTGTGAAAATCTTGCCCTATCTCAAACACCTTCGCAGCATGGGTGTTGAGATGCTTGAACTCCAATGCTTGACGTTGCCATTATGAGATATAATGAAGTTGCAGAGATTTTATACAGGTTTCTCTTCTTCTCCTCTGCAAATTGGGAAACAGCCACTGGCACGGCCAACGATGGCGTTCTGTACAGCTCATCTCTGTTAAGGCGGTTCGGGCTCACATTCTTAGCCCTTTAGGGTTCGGAAATCCAATCTAGAACCACCGGTAACTCTAGATGGAAACAAAGGAAAACGTGGGCTGTGTTTGGGCCACACTGGCCCATTAGGCTTGGTTAACTAAGAAATCTAGTCTTACATTACTTTTTTTAAGGGGGTGATTAATTACTTCTTTCTCTCGATCCCTCTAGGAATCAATAAAGTAAATATAGGAAGATTTCTATATGATTATGACCATTATTTGCTCAAGTTATGCCGCATGATTTTTCCCCACATAAGCACTTTTTTGTTTCATATGTCTTCCCCTTTTGAAATTAACCATATGGATTATAAATATAAATATAAATAAAAAAGGTATTCCTGCACGTTTTCTTCTTCATCTTTTTTGAGAAAAAGTTGTGCCTATACTTTAGCAAGGAAGAGGGAAGCATTAAAAAAACGTGCTAAGCTATCAAATTCAATGAATGGATGCGTATAGCCAGCAATTAAGGTCTCCATTTCCCTGTCATACTGTCAACTTTGTGCATGATTTTGGAAGCAATGAACGAGGTCTAATCTTGGGAGTATTTTAATTTTTTTAAAATAAAAAAGTTTTAATTAGAGCAACAAATTTGAAGCTTATTTGTCGGTTCATCGTTAAACTTGATGAATTATAAATTAATTTTTTTAATACTTAGTTTAGAATATAAGACGGATCAGTTGAGTCTCGATCTGACCTACAACGCCGGTTTAATGAAAATAACTTATAAGCACACACAAAGAGAGAGTGCTTCACAGAATTCGATGAATTTTTGGGTACAGACGGTGACTATTAAAATGATTTGGTCCAAGGTCGGTCCACGAACCGCTGAATTTTTTGTTTCCACCTTTTCTACTCGGTACGAAAAGGAGCCCTTTTCGAAAATTGATGTTTTCGACACTGGAATAAGATAGGATTTGAGAGTCCTTCGTTGTAGAAATAATACAAGGATTAAGTATAATTTGAACTAAGAGAATTGAGCTCATAAGTAAAATTAGCACATTTTGGGAGGGGAGACCATTGAAATAATGCTCAAATATGAGGGCCAAATTGAACTTTCTAAGAATTATTGGGGCCATGGCCCCCTCAATCCAAGCAAGAGCCTGGTTGTGGAGTTCTCTTTCTAAGAATTATGTGTGTGGAAGCTGGAAGACCGATTTTAATTTATTACGACCAAAACGTATGATCAGATAACAAAGAGAAATTGTAATATTTTGAAATGTTCTTATGATAGATCCTTTGTGCATGCATAGCATAATCATGGGTGGTAAGTGGTAACTATAATCCAGAAATTTTAATCCTCAATTTCGAGCCCGTCAAGATTATTGCACGTATATATTTTACTCTTTCAGTTTTCTTTGCTTGGAAAAGATTGCTTATATGTGTTTTTTTTTTCATATTTATTAATTTATTTTATTTTATTACAATAATTTTGTCTTCCTTCTAAGCAGTCAACAATTGGAAAACTACAATCCATACCTTCCTGCCAATCTATCTAAAAAAAATGGAAAAATATAGCAGCAGGTTACAATTGTTCAAATTTCTGTTAATTCTGGTAATTCCCCAGCTCTTGTGAAGAGGTTGTGCCAAAAGTCCATGCCATCATACATATTTGAATTAGTGGCTTGGACTTGTTCCACATCAATTATCAGTGGAGAAAATGGAAATTGAAGTTGCGGCTCAGTGCTAATGGCAGAATAATCACTCATCATGCTTGAATTATCAGCAGACAGTACTTCTGACCAAAAAATCTCATCCATTTCAAGAAAATCATCCGACTCCGCTACCTTCGTGCACATGTCATTACTGGTATCAACTGTGGTCACCGAAGAGACATCACTTGAACATTGTTGTGGTGAAATTGGTCTATGTTCCTTGCTTTGATCACATCCTGCTGCAACAACGTTTGATGAACTCACTATTTCTGGACCAGTCTTTAATTCGTGATTGAATCTAGAAACATCAACAGATCTTCCATTGATTTCTGGGGCGAAATGGTTTTGCTCAAGTCTTTTTTTCAAGTGGGTGTGCCACACATTTTTAATTTCGTTGTCTGTGCGTCCTGGTAATCTTGCTGCAATTGCCGACCATCTGGGGAAAAAAAGAAAGGGGATCGATCCATGTCAAGATATGCACTAACCTTAGTTCTGATCCTACTTGATTAGCAGAATTTAAAATGCTAAAAGCCCTTTTGGCATGTTTCATGTCACATGAATGATTATATGTGCAATAACCAAAGTGTGCCAATCTTGTTGGATAGTGCTTCAACTTGAAAAACGTGGGATTTCTTATTAGTCTATGCTATGGTACGTGACTTCCAGGAATCTGTTCAGTCCCCACATGTTTCTGATGCAACCATGAAAAAAATATTGACATGTTGATCAATCACATGAGAGAAGGATTCTTTAAAATGACAAGTTGATTTCTTCTTCTCCTGCTTTTTTCGGATTGGAGGATGTGGGTGACAAGTCCTATGATCACCAGAAATAAAAAAAAAGGTTTTCTGCCTAGCCTATAGGCTACATGCCATCTCCCTATGAAGCACTGATTATCAAGTATCAATCGGGGAAGCAGAAGTTCTTGAAGATTAATAATTAGTTCTTCCATGTAAATGAAAATGCTAGTGTTTTGACTCTAGTTTGACTGAAAATGCTAAAACTGCATACCTATTGCCTAACATCTCATGCAATTTGATGATGGTATCCTCTTCTTCTCTGCTGAAATTTCCTCGTTTAATGTCAGGCCTCAAGTAATTTATCCACCGGAGCCTGCAGCTCTTTCCACACCTCAGCAGACCTGAAAAGTGGGTAAGAAAGAAATGATTCAAAACCAGCATAAATTACCAGCTTGTTGCCAAAAATCTCAAATGATCAGTACTTTGACTCAATTATCCACGCAAATGTTGAGGATTCACTTTAGAATTAAGTTCTAAAGAGAGATGTATGATAGAGAGTGTGTGCTTCTACAAGGCAATCTTTGTTGGAAAGTGATCCATGGTAGATATGTGTATAAATTACCAGCTTGTTTAGGAAGTGCACGCCAATTGCCATGGCCATAAAGTTGAATGTGATTGATGAGAATCCGATCCTCTTCAGCAGTCCAGGGACCTCTCTTCAATCCCATCTTCTCACAGCATGGAGCTCTCACCATTGTTATATCTCAGAGCTGGTTAAAAGAAAGAAAAGAATGGCTGGCTCTTTATAAAGAAACGAAAGAGCCTAAATGCACAAAATATGAAGCAAGGCAACGAGCAACTAGACTATATATAGCATGACAAAAGCATGCGGGCATATATAATATACTACAGAAGTACAGATGAATGAGTCCAAAGCTACGCTACAGATGAATGAGTCCAAAGCACACCCCATCCATCTTTTTTCAAAAGGCAAATCCGCCTGCAATTTCTAGGAAATCTCTTGCACCCTCGCTCATCACTCTCAGGTGGGGTGCACCGCTTGATTACCCGACTGGTCAAATGCAAACGTGGTCATTTGCATCAAACGGGTAATGTGAACTCGGTGGCTATATTCAAGTGCAAGCAACTTGTTGTGAAGTTGAGCTCGTCTTATTGTAGAAGTTTCAACAGTCGAGACTTTGGGGTTTTGGATAGGAATTCTTGGGTGAAAACCTTGGAAGGAATTATATATGAAAGTAAAACGATTTAAATGATAAAATATTTTTTTTATTTTTTATGGAATAAACACAAGTCTTAGAGATTAATATAAATTATATCTTAAAACTTTTCTTAACAGCCTAACCTATTGGGTTGAGATTATTCTTTGACATGGTATTAGAGCCTTGATAACCATGTTTGAATCTCATCATCCTTATTTATTTGATAAAAATTAAACACATGGTATTGTGAATCTGTGCAAGTTCCAAGCTCAAAGAGTTTTTACTTGAAGGGATGTATTAGAGAATAATATAAATCATATCTTGAGACCTTACCTAATAATTTAAGCTATTGAATTAAGATGGTTCTTTGACAACAAGTAAACATCTTTCCTATTTATTTATCCTAAATAAATTTAATAAGGAGTTGTCTAACTATGCCCTTGGAATCCATGCATGTACACTTAACATATTGTACTAAATTTATGGAGAGATGGTGGCCAGTTTAATCAAATAAAATTAATTTTAATTTTAATATTTGGTTAATACGAGGAGATATTTTAGATTTTTTTAACAAGTAAAAATCCTTTTTGTTTGGTGCAAAATCACTCCACAATACAAAAAAAAATATATATATATATAAATCAAAACAGAATCGACAATCTTGAGTTAGACAACTCTTACAATTTGCATATGTGATGATAAATTAATGATGTTCGATTGATAGTTTATATCTCAATCAGCACTCACACACACTTTCCTTCAAGAGATCTAGTTAGTTTCAATAAATAATTTAATTAGTTATTTTTTGTTTTATTTAAATTTTTTATATGTTTTGAATAATATTAAGATACTTGATAAATTTTGGGAATGAAATTAGAATTTATAACATACTTGGTAGTTGATTGAAACTTGTAAAGGCAAATTAAAATTTACCCCAAGAAATACACAAAGACGGCAGCCATTAATTGCTTTTCCAAGCACACGCGAGGAATTATTTTCAAAAGAAAAGCTCTGAACAATTTGTCAAGGGACCATTTTTGAAGGGAAAAAAAGGAGTGATGATTGTGATTTGTCCAGAATATCTTGCTTTATATCTCGAGTTTCAAGAGTTTAATATTAAATAATACCGTATATCAATTTAAAAGCAGAAAACGCTTACTGGGTATTTTAAAATGTTGACTCAGATGATAATTAGATTTATGTTTAATAAATCTCATGTTAATCACCGGTTCAATGATGGATGATCAATGTAAGAATATTTAAATCAAAGAGATATTCAATTTTAATATATCAAATTGATGAAAGAAAGTGAAAAAACAGACGTCAGCTAGTCAATAAAAATCATCTAGCTAGTGGTATGACATAAAAGCATGCAGTTTCCTGCTGACTTCTCCGTCTATATATCACCAAAGCATGTACTTAGGATTCGATTTATGTGTGTGGCTGAATATTATATATTTTTGTGTGGACACCTTGTTTAAATTAATTAATTAATTATCACAATCACCTGAACTCCATTAACGATTTCTCCAAGTTCGAGATTTTAAATGTGTTTGAATTTTAGATAGCTTTTGGGATTGTGATTGGAAGAAAAAAAAAAGTAGATTTTAAAAAAAGTATGGTTAAGGGTTGTTAGTTGAATTTAGATATGTATTTGATAAAAATTATGATTGGGGTTTATGTACAATAAAAAATATGTATAAAATGTTTGGTAGTTTTGTGGTATTAAAAAATATTTTTTATTTTTAAAAAAATATTTTTGATATCAACATATCAAAATGATCTGAAAACACAAAAAAAATATTAATTTTAAATAAAAAATTTATATTTTTTTAAAAGCATTTTTAAAACATAAAAATAAACAGAGTTTTACGAAACTCAATTACAATAACATGTAAAATCTACATTTCAAAAAGTGCACAATTTTTCAATGGATTTCATAATAAAAAAAATATAATTTGAACTTATTATATATATTTTTTCACCGGAAACGGTAAAGCTGCAAGTAATCAAACGCAGCCAAAGAGGACATCTGTAGACGTGAGAGTTTTTCTGTCCACGTTCACGAGAAAGTAATAGCTTGAAAGCCAAGTAAAACCGGCTTAAAACAATATTGTGTACAA
>Ga0307517_10009875_pt1 | contig 13448 bp, 4 predicted proteins | sample 23_EM_MG_FD_194515 | JGI IMG/M metagenome (GOLD analysis project Ga0307517, IMG submission 194515) | Populus trichocarpa ectomycorrhiza microbial communities from riparian zone in the Pacific Northwest, United States - 23_EM | ecosystem: Host-associated > Plants > Roots > Unclassified | place...
TTTATCACATGCCTATTTTATAGTCAAAAATTTTTTATTCAAAAACATAACATTTCAAAAAAAATTATGAAATGAACCGCATATAAGGAGATAGAAAAAACAAAAATATATTAAAAAAAAAAAATTATAAAGGCACACTAAAACTATGGTTAGGACACTAACGATATTATAAAAAAATATATTCACAAGATAAATCCAACAATATCAAGAAAGACCATGAATAATGACCCAAGTGTGTCACACTTTCTATCTAAAGGTGGCATATAACTTATTTGCCTTTGATGACAAGTGTGGCTCCCTTCATTCATCGCTGATGACCTTCATTGATGTTATTAGATTTGTCTAGTCAAGATTTTTTTTTATGATACTAGTAGTGTCATAATTGAAGCTTAGATGTGCTTCCATAGTTTTTCTTTTTCTTTTTATTTCTCTTCTCTCTTCACAAATTATAATGAGAAATAACAAAATATTTAGGGCATCTCCAACGGGAGAGCCAAAAGATGAGTAAAAATAAATTAATTTTAGGCCTCGTTTGTTTGTTGGAAAGTAGTTTTCTTGAAAAATAGATTTCTGGAAAGTGAATAATTTTTTTTATGTTTGGTGGTATCATGAAAAATAAGTTGGAAAACACTTTCTAGTGCTTGGCAATGTCATGAAAAGTGAGTTAGAAAATAACTTATTTATATTTTTTAAAAAGTTTATTAAAATAATGAGGAACAAATCTTACAAATTAAAAAGTTGAATGAGAATGAAATTGAAAAAAAATCTAATTTCATAAATTATCTCAAATAAAATAAATAACAATCAAAATAATGGAGATCAAATCTAATAGATAAAAAAGTTGAAAGATGATGAAATTAAAAAAAATACAATTTCATAAATTATTTCAAATAAAATAAATAACAATAAAAAAATAGGACCAAATCTAATAAATAAAAAATTTTAATTAAGAAAATGATAAGAGAAAAGCAAATAATAATCATAAAAATGAAGACTAAAGTTGATATAAAAATCAAATTAAATCAAATTTTAAGGGATGAAATTGAAAAAAAAAATCAAAATAAAATATATAGCAATCAAAAGTTCGTTGATCAAATTTGATATAATCAGCAAATAACATAACATTTCTAAATTTTTCACAACTTCTAGAAAGTGTTTTCCATCTAAAATAAATGGAAAATACTTTTCTGGAAACCAAAACAAATTTTTCTTTGATTCAAAAATGTTTTATGTTAACTAACTTTTCTAATGACAAATAAATATAGAAAATTTTAAAAAATCATTTCAAGAAAATCATTTTCCATGAAACAAACAGGCTTTTAGTTTTTCTTCATTGGTTTTATAGCCCCAGAAAATGGTAAATTGGTAAATTGAAGAGCCAGAATAGGTTTTGTGTCAAAGAAAAATCATTCCTACATAATTATTAAAAAGGCTAAAAGTATTAAACTAGATTATTTAAAGATTAAATCTTTCATATCCATAAATGTTTTCAAGTTTTTATTAGAAAATAAAAAAAATATTAATATTAAAATATAAATGAGTTGTTAAAATAGTTTTTCTCATTATAGTGCAAATAAAAAAGGGGGTGTATTTTACTATTTAAAAAGGCATATCAATAATTTAGCTCAAATAAAAAACTGTTTAAAGGTGTGTTAACTTTCACTTTTGAGTGTGGCTTTTTAAAAGTACATTGGCTTTGAAAAAAATATAAAATTAATATCTTTTAGTATTTTTTAATAATTTTGATACGCCAATATCTAAAATAAAAAGGTGAGAGAAAATTTATGGTGCTCAATATTTAACCAGTTAGAGGTATGAATAAATACAAGTAAAAGAAAGAAATACTAAGTAGATTCTTATAACTTTTGGTGGGTAATGAATTTTATTACTTCTCTTCCATTTATATATTTTTTTTAAATGGATTTTATAGAGTAACTACTAGAATTCTACTAGTTACAGGATGAATATTATAAAAAATTTCAAAATAGAAAATTAAAAAAATTATTTTAAAATAAAAAATAGTCGAATCCATAAATAGCACTAAACGACTTTTGTAAGAAACAAACCCATCGATGTCAAACAAAACTTAATTTTCAAAGCTATATAGCAAGTGGGAGAGGTGGACAGCAAATAAAGATGATGATAGTAAACATTTAACACGTGCTTATTTTATGGTCTCGGAATTTTTAACAACACATTCCGGTTTTCAAACGTCAAAGGTGAAAATAACAAAGGAATCAAAATACAAACCCATCGACCTCTTGAATAATTAGTATTAATTAAAATTAAATGTCACTTTCAATTACGTGTTACCGCTTCAGTTTAGCCTTTAAGACATTTCCGGTCCGGTTCGGAGAATATAAGACCACCTTTTCGAAACTAGTCATTTCATACATAGTATCGATACGTCCATGGCTGATTGGCAAACATAAAATTACTCAACGTGGAACCCATTTTTTATCCCATTTCTATTTTCAGGCATGAGATATGCGGTCTATTTTTTTTTTTATTATCGTATTATTATCAAAGATAAAAGTTACAAAATCATCCTACGTTTAACTAATTGATCAATGGTATGTTTGTTATTATAATAATGATACATCAAAACATTATTTTTATTTTTTAAAAAAAATTTATTTTTAACATCAGTATATTAAAACGATAGGATAACATAAAAAAATTTAAAACATAAAAACAAATAGACTCTTAAAAATTTTAAAATATTTTATTTTTTAGAAGTATGTGTTTAGGAGCAGCGGTGCAACCACTGTGTTGTGAATTATGATTTTTTTTAAATTAATATTTTTTTTGTATTTTTAAATTGTTTTTATGTGCTGATATCAAAAATAAATTTTAAAATATTATTTTAATCTATTTTTTTAAAAAAATTATTTTAAAAAATAATCTTTACCATTATCTCAAACATATGATAAGACTAAAATCTTCCTACATGCATGTTCGCATCAATTTAGCACAATTAGTTTTTCTACATGAAAAAAAGGTGCTAGTAACCATATATATAAAACTCGGCCCGACCTCACGAGTTAACCTGGAATTTAGAACCCAAGTAACCTGGGGCCTTGGCTGAGTTTTAAATGGTTTAAACTCAGGCTTGCAATTAGCCCGGTAAAACCTGGGTGACCCGCCTGATCAACTTGAAACTCGGGAAGCTCGGTGTAACCCGAGTGACACCCGATCTTTTTTTTTTTTTTACATTTCTGTTTAATAAACCCAAAAAATATAAAGTTAATTTGTAAATATTTGGTCTCATATATTTTTTTATAACCTACGTTCTCATGAAATATTTCTTAATTTTTTTATATAAAATAACTATAGTTACCGTCTATATTCCCATATCCATTAATATAACATGTTTTTTTACTTTTTAATGTGAGATATCTATATTTATAGTCTAATGTTTCTTAACTTTTCCTTGTGAGATAATTATATATAATTTATATTTAATTAAAATGTTTTTTAACCTTTTATATCATATATTAAAACCTTAAAAAAATTAATTTTTATAAGTTTACTTGAATTAACCATTGCAACACAAGACCTAAATTCTTAACTAGATAAAACCCCCAGCTAGATTTAATAACTTTTAAGTGATCTTCCCGAGCACCATATAGATGATGGCTTGTTTGTTATCTATCAGTTGAAGAGCGCTGTTAGGTTGATCAAATGGTGTCAGTAAACCTAACAACAGCCAATGAGTAGTTGACACATATCCCTCATCATTATACAAGTTCCTCGCATATTCTAAAAACTGGAATGCAAAAAACAGAAAAAGAGAAATAAAACAAAGTAAATAAATGTTTCAAAATCAAGAAGCGAGGGCACGATTTTCCATTAAACTGAACTTAATCAACAACCCGGTTAACAAAAAAGTTTTTGCTAAGAAATCATCTAGTAGGTGATTCAGTGTAAAAATTTAGGATCAAAAAATTTATTTTTTCTATAATTTTAGATTCGAATTATGTTGTTGTTAATATGATGGCTACTGGAGGCTTACATTGTCATTAATTTTAGAATTTATAGAATTAGTTGAGGTACACCCAAACTGACCTGAAACATATATATATATATATATTGCTAAGATCATCATGAAAACAAAGACCCACGTTTTTTTTTCTTTCTAATTCAACATAGAAAGTGGAAAAGGCAGAATCCAAAGAACAAAAATAAAATAAAAACCGAATTCCTAGCTACTTCTTTCTATCTCTATAACTCACTGAGTTTAGAAGAGTTTCATCTCCTTAATTTAGATAAAGAAAATCAAGCACAATTCTTCAAAAACTCCATAGTCAAATCAAAATTTGTCAAAATTTCAATCACATAAAAAAAAACATGTCTACATTTGTTAATGGTCGAAAAACACAATCTAGTTTTGTTTATTGATGAAGCTGGTTTCTTAAGGGCATCTCCAAGAAATGTGCTAAATGAAAAAGTAATAATAATAATAAAAATATTAATTTAGTTTTTCAATATTTATTTTACATGTTCAAATAAAAATGCTAAATAAAATGCTAAAATACTATTTCTTTTAAAAAATAGTTTTTTTTCTTTGATTTTTTTAAATTTATGTTTTTTTGTTTGCTTTCTATAAGATTATTATGGTCTAATGACTGGTGTTATGGATTTGATGAGTTCACCCGAGATGATTTAAGTCATTTTTTCCTTTTTTTAATTGTTTTTTTTAATTTCATCATTTAATATTGAGTTAATTGAGAATCGTCCGGGTTGTATTTAGACCCGCCAAGTTAACTGGGTCATATAAAGTTATTAAAATAGTTGTGTATCAAATATATTAAAATACATTTGGTTCTTCTAGATGACTTTTTATTAAAAAATATCGGATTAAAAAAATATACAAGTATAGTTTTTTTGAATTTTTGGGTGCGTTAGTTAGCATGCGTCAGCACAAACATGTTTTAGTAAAGGTACGCTGGGTTTGGCCAAAGCCAGATCCAATCACGGTTGGTGTAGCAGCGTGTCAAACCACAAGCAATTATTAGACCTGATCATAAATGGGCTTGACAGTTTACTATACCCGGACGCATTGAATCCAATTGCTTTTTAGGTCTGGCAATATCTACGTTATGAGTTTACAAGTATAGTTTCTTTGAATTTTTGGGTGCGTTAGTTAGCGTGCGTCAGCACAAACATGTTTTAGTGAAGATACGCTGGGTTTGGCCAAAACCAGATCCAATCACGGTTGCTGGCGTAGCAGCGTGTCAAACCACAAGCAATTATTAGACCTGATCATAAATGGGCTTGATAATTTACCATACCCGGACGCATTGAATCCAATTGCATATCTATGGGTCTTTGCATATGGATCTTGGCAAATAATACCAATACAATTTAGATCTACTAACTTGCTAAACGGACATGGATTTAAAGTTTAAACTCATAACGTAGCCAAGTCTAGAAATATCGAGTTTGACGGATGACCGACCCCAATATCTACTAACTGCTAAATAATTGCACGGAAAGGCATGGAAGGAGGACCACACAAGTGTTACACAGGTGATCGTGTGGAGGGGAGTCGAACAACACATCAGTGATATGTTTATATGTGGAGGGTAAAGCATCAGCCCTTCATTTGTACGTGGCACAAATTACATGGTTGGAAGATTTTGAGCTATTTCTTTTTGTGTTTTAAAATTTTTTATTTTTTTTTAAATTAAAAGTTTTTAGTATTTTCAAATCATTTTAATATACTGATATCAAAAATAATTTTTTAAAAATAAAAAATATTATTTTAATGTATTTTCAAGTAAAAAGTACTTTGAAAAGCAATCACAACCACACTCTGAATAAATTAATCTCAAAATGGAATATTTAAAGTCTTATTTTACAAGAATTTAATTTAATTTAAATATAGATGTGATTTAAGTTGTACCGAATATCATTAACATTTCACCCACAGTAATTTTACACTCTTAATAATTTACTTCAAAATATAACCTCTAGAATAATGTTGTTGTAAGAAAAACATTGGAACGAGAGGACGAACAACTGGATTGATACGGCGGGACGGGCCTCATAAACCCCGTTCGCTTTTTGATTGGAGGGCCTATCCTATGTATGTAGTATGTACTATTCCACGACTTTTCATTTTTCTTTTTCGATGAAACTTGAAAATGGACTCCGAAAATAAGTTCACTGAGCCTATCGCTCTCCGTTCACGTGCTAGTAATGTCCAACGCTGACACATCAAATAATTTAATTCGAGACACTATGGCCCCACCAACACCAACCATTACTTGCTTATTTTAACCCAATTTATTTATGGAAAAATAGTTTTGGTTAGAAAATAATTTTTTTTTAAAATAAATTATTTTTCAATGTTTGATAGTGTCATAAAAAATAAGTTGAAAAATATTTTTTAGTGTTTGGTTATATCATGAAAAATAAACTAGAAAATAACTTATTAATATTTTTTTTGAAAGTTTATTAAAATAATGAGGAACAAATCTTACAAATAAAAAAGTTGAATGAGAATGATATTGAGAAAAAATCTAATTTTATAAATTATCTTAAATAAAATAAATGATAATCAAAATAATAGAGATCAAATTTAACAGATAAAAAAATTAAAAGATGATGAAATTAAAATAATAATAATAATAATTACAATTTCATAAATTATTTCATATAAAATAAGTAACAATAAAAAGAATGAGGACCAAATTTAATAGATAAAAAATTTTAATTAAAAAAATAATAAGAAAAAAGCATATAACAATCATAAAAATAAGGACCAATGTTAATATAAAAATCAAATCAAATCAAATTCTAAGGGGTGAAATTGAAGAAAAAAGATTCAAAACAGAATATATAGCAATTAAAAGTATAAGGACCAAATTTGTTATAATCAGCAAATAATATGATATTTTTAAATTTTTCACAATTTCTAGAAAGTATTTTTCGCTTAAAATAAAAGAAAAATACTTTTCTGGAAATCAAGTCAAATTTTTCTTTGATTAGAAAGTGTTTTTTATTTACTAATTTTTTTAATGATAAACAAATATAAATAAATTAAAAAATAATTTTTTAAAAAACTGTTTTTCATTAAACAAACAAGAAATTAATGAAATAATATTTCGCTTCTTGCTCGCACTCGCATGAACATCTCCCTTTCCCTACCAAGTTTTCTTTCTCTCTCGATGGATGTAACTTTCTAGACTGAACGGTGTAAGAACCTCTTCTTTTATGCTGTTTGTTTGTATCTTACCAAGTTGGCGAACTTTCTCCCTTCTTGCGCGAGTCCTTTTGTGGCGAGAAGTGATTGTATCCACTAGCTAGCTTGCTAGTTAATGTTAACGTGTGTTTTGATTTTAATTGTGAATTGAAACGTAATGTGTGCGTTTAATACAAACAAATAAGTCAAGGATGATATTCACAAAAAAACAAAATGTTAAAAAAAAGTATTTTTATTGGTATAATTCCTCATTTTCTTATTAATCTATGTTTATCAAAAAAAAAATATAAATAAAAAAAAATTAGACGATTTGAAAATAGATAAAAAATATATCTCTTTAATTAAAAACCCTTTTATATTATTAATGCAAAGTATTTTGGATTTTTTTACCATAATATTTATTTTTTATGGATAAAAGCTCATTATAATTATAAAAATATATTATAATAGAAAAATAATGTTTTGATAATTTTAATACGAATATATTAAAAACATACAAAATGCCCCTACACAATCCAACCACTAAACGTCGCATTCTAGGTGGTGTTTGGAAGGTCTCGGCAACCACACCAAATGAGACGACACGTGTGCCGTTTTTCATGGCAGTTTGACATAGGCGGCCATCCTTACCCCCTTTTCTTTTCTCTCTATTCACCTAGATTTCCCCGCCAACCCCTTTAAAATTTAAGAACAACCCTTTAATTTGTTGATTCTTCATATTTGATTCCTTTTCTTTTTATTATATATTTTTTAATCTTGAATAATTTATAAAATTGATGTCTTTTCAATTTCACCACTCTTAAAATTTTTTATTTTTCAAATTTGATTTTTATTTTTTTAATTTTTATTTTTTCATTTTGAGTTATTTTTTTTAAATTGATTCTATTTTGCGATCTCACCCTCCTTATTTTTTTTATGTCAAATTTAATCCATGTTGTTTTTATTGTTAATTTTTTGACCTTGACAAGTTTTTATTTGAAATAATTTTTTAAATTTGTTTTGTTTTATGATTTCATCATCCTTTGTTTTTTTTTTCTATTAAATTTAATCTATATTATTTTAATTGCTGATTTTTTTACTTTGACAAGTTTTTAAAATCAATATTTTTAAATTTGCTCATAATAAACTTCTTTATTTGACCCAAACCCAGGATTCGAGCTTTTTAAAATTTGACTAGGTTTATGATGTTTTCCTGGGTTTACTTGATTTATACAAATATTTTCAATTTTACCCCCTATAATTTTTTTAATCTTTAAAATTTGGTTCTTTTTTATTAATTGCTATTTATTTTATTTTTGATTGTTTTTTTTAATTTTTTTTCTATAAAATTGCATCATTCTTGGGTTTTTCCTATCAAATTTTATTCTCATTTTTTGTTGTTGCTCTATAGGTTTTTTTATTAATATTTTTTTGCCGATCTCATATTTTAAAATTAAATTGATTGAGAATTATGCTTGTTGATTGAATCTGAGTCAAAGATTTCTCAGGATGCGACTTTTAAAGATTAAACCAGGTTTAAGAGGCTTGCCGAGTTTATCCTTTTTTTTTTCTTTCTAAATTGATGTTTTCTTATTTTTTTATCTTTTTTTTTTGTAACTATTGTTTTGTTTTTTTTTTTGGTTTTATTCTATTGGGTTAGCCCTCAATAATTTTTGTTTCTTCCATCTCACCCCCTATTATTTTCTAATCTATAAATAATCCATCATATTACAAATGATTTTTAATTTCACCCCTATGATTTTTTAATCTTTCAAGTTGGTTCTAATTCTTTTAATCACAATTTTTTTTTGTGTGGGATCATTTTTTTTTCAAATTTCATCCTCATTAGGTTTTTTTCTGTTATATTTTATTCTTATTATTTTTTTGTTGTTCCTTTTATTTTGCAAGTTTTTTATTAATATTTTTGCAACGATTCCATCCTTCAAAATTAAATTGGATGATATTTAAGTTTCTTGATTGAACTCGGGTCTATTATTTAACAAGTTGTAGGTTTTTAAAATTAGACAAAATTTAGGAGGTTCGCTAAAATTCGCTTAGCTTTCCTCTTTTTGTTTTAAGCTGATGTTTTTTGCTTTTTTTTTTTAAGTTTATTCTTTTTTTTGCGATTTTCCTTCAATTAGGTTTGCATTAAGTTGTTTGATAATTCGAATAGACTCGAGTGTGGTTCTTTTTATTTTTTTTGTTATTTTTTGTTATTAATTTTTTGTTGTATTATTTAAATTACCACTTAAACCAATTACTTAAAATTCAAATTATGTTTTTGCCTATCACTTTTTCTATATAAAAAAATTATTACACTCATGCAACATATCTAGTTAGCTTCGAATCATGTTAGTAAATTTGATTGGAAGCTTTAATTACCAAGAATATACAAATATAATAAAAAATTTACAAATAATGCACCTAAGGATATAATAAAAAAAAATACTATTATAATCCAAGGTGTACAGTATAGCACTAAGAAGAATTAGTTTATTTATTTATTAATTGGTAATGTAAATGTTAATTTACTCTGGACCTGGGCAAGTCCTCTTCCACTCCGTGCTTAAAAAGAAAAGGGTCTCCTCCTTTTCAACCCACCTCTCCTATTTCTGATCAATCCTATTTCTTTCTCTAAAACTTTTTCCTCGGCGCAGCTGATAGAATCCACATGGAGGAACTCATTATTTCTCCATCTTCATCATCTTCACCGGTCTCCTTATCCCAAGAAACCCCACCGACTCTCCAACAAAGGCTTCAATTCATAGTCCAAAACCAACCAGATTGGTGGTCTTATGCCATATTTTGGCAAACATCAAACGATGACAGCGGCCGAATCTTCCTAGGCTGGGGTGATGGCCATTTTCAAGGCTCTAAAGATACTTCTCCCAAACCAAACACCTTCAGCAATAGCCGCATGACGATATCAAACTCCGAGAGGAAAAGGGTCATGATGAAGGGAATCCAATCCCTGATCGGTGAATGTCACGATCTTGATATGTCTCTGATGGATGGTAACGATGCTACCGACTCTGAGTGGTTCTATGTCATGTCCCTTACTCGATCTTTCTCACCTGGAGATGGCATCCTTGGCAAAGCTTATACAACTGGTTCTTTGATTTGGTTAACTGGTGGCCATGAACTTCAATTCTACAACTGTGAAAGAGTCAAAGAAGCACAAATGCATGGCATTGAGACCCTGGTTTGCATACCTACATCGTGTGGGGTTCTTGAATTAGGATCCTCTTCTGTGATCAGAGAAAATTGGGGTCTTGTTCAACAAGCCAAGTCTCTTTTTGGGTCAGATCTTAGCGCTTATTTGGTGCCCAAAGGCCCTAATAACTCCAGTGAAGAACCGACCCAGTTTCTTGACAGGAGCATTTCTTTTGCGGATATGGGCATAATAGCTGGACTTCAAGAAGATTGTGCAGTTGATCGTGAACAGAAGAACGCTCGTGAAACAGAAGAAGCAAATAAACGTAACGCTAATAAACCAGGCCTGTCTTATTTGAACTCAGAGCATTCAGACTCGGACTTTCCTCTACTTGCTATGCATATGGAGAAAAGAATTCCAAAGAAAAGAGGGAGAAAGCCTGGCCTGGGCAGAGACGCCCCACTGAACCATGTAGAGGCTGAGAGGCAGCGGAGAGAGAAGTTGAACCACCGGTTTTACGCGCTGCGTGCGGTGGTCCCAAACGTGTCTAGAATGGACAAAGCATCACTATTATCTGATGCTGTATCCTACATCAATGAATTGAAGGCGAAGGTTGATGAATTAGAGTCACAACTAGAAAGGGAATCCAAGAAAGTGAAATTGGAAGTTGCCGATAATTTGGACAATCAAAGCACCACCACTTCTGTGGACCAATCAGCCTGCAGGCCGAATAGTGCTGGTGGCGCTGGGCTTGCACTTGAAGTTGAGATCAAGTTTGTGGGTAATGATGCAATGATTAGAGTCCAATCGGAGAATGTGAACTATCCAGCTTCCAGGTTAATGTGTGCGCTCCGTGAACTGGAGTTTCAGGTTCACCATGCTAGTATGTCCTGTGTTAACGAGCTTATGCTCCAAGATGTGGTAGTTAGGGTTCCTGATGGACTGAGAACCGAAGAGGCCTTGAAATCTGCTCTTCTTGGAAGACTAGAATAACAGTAAAGATCATGGTTATGGCTGTTCATATTATATAAATATATCATGATCAAAAGCCGATTGTTTTGCTTGTTTTCTATTCTCTATTTTCCATGTCTACCTCCAAATTATGTGTTTATGGAATAAATGAAGCAATCATCCCTTTTTCAACATTACTGGAATCTTGACCCTAAAAGTGTTGGACTGAATTTTCTTCACGTTTTTTTGCTGCTCCCCATGCTCATAGCGCTGCAAGTGTACATGACTTGAAAGGAAACCTAACTTGCTATTATGGATGGCAGTGGGGCCATGACTACTATTTTTATATATAAATTTATGTTGTTGATTATTGCATATGTATAGATATACCCCCATGTTATATATATATATACCCCCATGTTAACATTTTTTGTCTGGTAGAATCAAGCCAATTGCCACAAGAAGAGCTATTTTTGTTTTGTTTTGTTTTTTTTCTCTTGGGCCAAAGATGAGTTTTATTTACTTGGCATAAAATATTTATTTCTGTTGCTCCTTCCCGGGCCATGCTTACGTCTCGTATGTTATTGCAGTTCATCTGAGTTTCTGAAATTTTTAAAATAATTAATTTTAATTGAAGTACTAATATTAAAAATATATATATTTTTTTGAATAAAAAACACTCATTCCCAGGATATATTTTTAAAACAAAGGAAATAGATGTGTTTGGGAACCTGGACCATACCCTCTCTTACAAATCACGTGTTATTTGCAATTAATATAAGGTCGTACTATTTTACAACCAATAGAGAGGTAGCAGGTGTCCGAACTGTAGGTAACTTTCCTTTTGTTTGTTCCATTGTCTGTTGCGAGCAAAGCAAGTAAAGCAATGGTCCATGCTAAATTAATAGATATAATATAAATATTATTAAATTTGATTTAATAAACTGTGGGTAACTTTAGAGAATTATGTCTTTTTTTATTTAATGGTGGTTACTATTATTAGATCAGCATCTATGTTAATTGATACTATAATTTTTCCAGATAATTTTAAAAATCAAAACAATATAAAAATACTAAAAAATTAATTTAAAATAAAAAAATAAAAAAATTAATTTTTTAAAATATAAAAATAAACAGATTCTTATTAAAAAAACCGCGATGGAATTTGATGATATTGTTTGAGTAAATAAAATTGGAGTCATGAAGAAATGCAGACGAACAGGGATCAGTTGGTCCAGCCGTGCAGGATCCCTGTGGTGATGTTCACTTTTTGTGGTGGAAAAGACCCCTCCACTTACTGCGAAAATCACTTTACCACACATGTGGAAAAATCACTTTATATATATGATTTTTCCACATGTGTGGTAACGGCAACTTGTTGAGCCATTTACTACCAACTATGATGATGTATAAGTGTAGGTCCGCGCCTAAGAAAAACAAAGGTATTTGCAGATTTTTTTTTATTTTTATCATAAAATGATATCATATCATTAATAAATTTCAAACAAAGCTAGGCTGTAAAATAAATAAATATACACATACCAAATTTAACTAAGATTTTGAGACTAATCGTTCCTTGTTAATGTAACTTCAAAACTCACAACATTTGAGACATTTTATAAACAAATTTTGTTATATTATTCTACGTCGAAATGCCTTAATATGTTAATGTTTTGGTGTTTTATTTTTAAATATAGGTATATTTAGAATAACAAAATATCAAACCTCATGGAGTAATAAAATAATTATAATTTTTCAAAAAACATTATCCTAGTCATGTGGGCCAAGTCCACATGACAAGATATTATAGTTACATGGGCCAAGCCCATGCGATCAACTTAATCACTCTTTCTTTTCTATTTCTGTTTTTACCTTTTCTTTTCATTTTTTCTTTCCTTTTCTTTCTCTTTTTTTTCTCTCTGTTTTTTTCTTCCTAGCCAAACTAGACACAAACCTCTATGTGTTTTTTTTCCTTGAATGCCATTAACAATTTCTTTTTATGCAAGATATATATGCACACAATTTTTCTGTGCACATAAACTTTATGCATGTTGTCAATAACACCACATTTTTACATCAATAGCTACAACATTCTTAATAGTTAATCATCATCTCCACCAATGGTGTATGGAACAATAACCATAACATGGCATG